>CESM01029501.1_pt1 | contig 17024 bp, 10 predicted proteins | sample 361421 | NCBI WGS metagenome assembly CESM01 (sample SAMEA2622219, study PRJEB7988) | marine metagenome | isolation source: saline water (ENVO:00002010), including | reverse complement strand
TATAAGTTGAGTTCTAACGCGGCTGTTGAAAGTAAGAAATTGGATCCTTTGAATTTGCATTTCTCGCGACAAGCAATGCATAGACTGCCTGCTGAAATGATTCGTGATAACATACTTGAAACTAGCGGAATTTTATTCAAGGAATATGGAGGGCCAAGTGTTAAACCTTTTCAGCCTAAAGGTTATTACAAGCATTTAAATTTTCCAAAAAGGGAATATAAAGCGGATAGCAATCAAAGTCGTTTGAAGCGGTCAGTTTACATCCACTGGCAAAGACAATTCCTTCACCCAATGCTTCTAGCAATGGATGCTCCGAGTCGAGAAGAATGTGTAGCAAAAAGGTCTCGATCTAATAGCCCTGTTGCTGCAATGGTATTACTGAATGATCCTAGTTTCTACGAAGCGGCTGAAGAGTTTGCTAAGCAAATTATAAAAAGTTCGGATGATGATTCTAAAAGAATTGAATTTGCTTTTTATAAGGCTCTATCCAGAAAATCTGATAAGCAGGAAGAGGATATAATAAAGAAACTAATTTCGAGTATTAGACTAGAATTAAAAGGTAACGATCAAGCTGAATTATTATCATGGACCGCAGCGTCTAGGGCTATTTTTAACTGTGCTGAGTTTAACTTAAGAAATTAATGCCAACTAAAAATCATTTAGATATTTCCCCAGTTCATCGTAGAAGTTTTTTGCAAACATCTGGTTTGGGGATTGGAGCGGCCGCGCTTCAGTCTATGCTTTTGAAGGATTCGTTGGGTTCAAGACCAGGAGTTTCTGGGTTGCCGGACCTTCCATTTAAGGCTAAAAGAGTCATTTTTTTGTGTATGGCTGGAGGTCCTTCACATCTTGAAACGTTCGACTACAAGCCCAAGCTAGATGAATTGCATGGCAAGCCGATGCCAGAATCATTCACTAAAGGTCAGCCAATTGCCCAATTGAGGGGACAGCAGCTCAAAGTTCAAGGTCATATGACCAAGTTTAATAGGCATGGAGAGAATGGGCAGTTAATCAGTGATTATTTGCCTTGGACAGCAAAAATGGCTGACGATATATGCATTATTAATTCAATGCTGACAGAGCAAATAAATCATGATCCAGCTCATACTTTTATGAATACTGGGACTGGAATTTCCGGAAGGCCTTCGATGGGGTCATGGATAAACTATGGTTTGGGAAGTGAGTCTGATGAATTGCCGGGATTTGTCGTTTTAACTAGTGTCGGAGGCCGAAATCCTCAGCCAATTGCCTCTAGACAGTGGGGGGCAGGATTTTTGCCTGGGCGCTTTCAAGGAGTTGAATTTAGCTCAACAGGTGATCCCGTTAATTATCTAAAGAATCCAGGAAACGTATCAGAACAAAATCAACGCCATGTTGTTGATGCTATTAAATCTTTGGATCAGAAGAGAAATAAGATTCTTCAGGAAGATGATATTCTCACTAGAATTTCAGCCTATGAAATGGCATTTAAGATGCAGACCTCTGTTCCGGAGCTCATGGATTTTTCCAATGAACCTCGTCACATACTTGACATGTATGGAGCCAAGCAGGGGGATGGGACTTATGCATCAAACTGTTTGTTAGCAAGGCGTCTTGCAGAAAGAGGATCTCGTTTTATTCATCTTTATCACAGGGGGTGGGATCATCATGGAGGACTTGAAAAATATATGAATATATGTTGTGGATTAACTGACAAACCAACGTGGGCTTTGCTTACCGATCTTAAACAGAGGGACATGTTAAAAGATACTCTTATTGTTTGGGGTGGTGAATTTGGAAGGACTCCGATGTTTCAGGGAAAAGGTGGAGCAGGGCGTGATCATCATATGAAAGGTTTTTCTATGTGGCTTGCGGGTGGTGGTGTGCGTGGCGGAGTGACCTATGGGGCAACAGATGAACTAGGATATAATTCCGTTGAGAACATTGTGCATATTCGTGATTTACATGCAACTATGCTTCATCTAATGGGCATAGATCATAAAAGATTCACCTATCAGTATCAGGGTCTTGATTCTCGCTTAACCGGTGTTGAAGAAGCTAGAGTCGTTGATGATATAATTCTATAGGTTGATTTTTTTAGGAATGTTCCTTTTCTCGTCTCGCAATTCCTTTCAGGAGCCTTCCGAGAATATCGGCACCAGTGATAATTCTTTTTTCATCTTCGGTCCAATATATAACGACATCACGATCAATGATATCGTCTTCCCGATCGTCAGCTTCTACTACAAATTCGCTTAGAACAGTATCGAGAGTTGCGTTTGAGTCGCTTACAAGTACAGGCCGGTGGCAAAACTCATATATATCAGAAGAGCTTTCATTGACAGATAGATTGAATAAATAATCCGAGGTCTTAAGAACTATTCTTGGCTCTCCTTCTTCGTCAGTGATAACGGCTCGACTCTTATCGCTTTTACGAAGTTGATCTATGAAAACTTTCCCTTCTGTGGAGTCGGGTTTCGGAATATCAGGGAGATCCATATTTGCAGGAAAAGAATAGATTGTTGAAGGATCAATAGTAGCTCCTTCTTGAGCGATTAGGCGATCATCAAGATCAAGAAAGTTTAAGGCACCCCGACCTTCAGTTTCACCTATTTCTGAATCTTTTTCCTTAATGTGTCTTTCAAGAATGACTTCGATGTCTTTTTCCCTCATAAAATTGACACCTTCAGCTCCAACTAATCCTTCGAGAATTAAAGCACTGGGTTTGGCCACCGGGTAAAGCATCATTTGGTAAAACCGAATTATAGGAGCGAGTTTAGATCCTATTCGAATTGCGTTCCTAGAAAAATAAGCCTGTGGGAGTAGTTCACCTAAAAACGTGATTCCTACTGTGGAGGCACAGAATGCTATAAGCCCACTCCCAGGAAGAACTTTATCCATAAGCATCGCAAGAACAACATTTACTCCGACATTTCCCCATAGTATTGTGGAAAGAAGGAAGTTAGCATCTTTTCTAAGTGCTAAAATTCTTGCAGCTGAAGCGTTGCCATTTTCAACTTCAGTTTCAAGCCGAAGCCGGCCTATAGAGAAAAAGGCCAAGTTTAAACCAGAAAACATCGCTGACTGACTTAGGCAGAATGCTATAGCTATAATCGTTAGGGGGTGATCCATTTGGAGCTGCTTATACGCATATTTTAATGCGATGCAGTAAAGTAGGCTTACTATATTACAAAAAACCGGCTGCAATCAATTAATATTCGCATAGCATTTAAAATTATGTTTTTTTCATTTCATATAGAAATTATATAATATGAGTTTTGTTGCATGTTTAGACCTTGAAGGAGTATTAGTACCCGAAATTTGGATTGAGTTTGCTAAAAAGACTGGGATTGATGAACTTCAAGCTACGACTCGAGATATATCAGATTATTCTGAGTTGATGAGAATGCGCCTTGATGTTTGTGCTAAGAATAAACTCCGTATTAATGATATTCAGGAGGTAATTTCTGAAATGACCCCATTACAAGGTGCTAAGGATTTTTTAGATGGTCTTAAGCAAAAATTTCAAGTCGTTATTTTATCTGATACATTTTATCAGTTTGCGGCCCCCCTTATGAATAAATTGGATTACCCTACTTTATTTTGTCATAATCTGGTCATTGATGATGCTGGTAAAATTAATGATTTTAATCTTAGGATGCAGGATCAGAAGAGAGCGGCGGTAAAAGCTTTTAAAGCATTAAATTTCAAGGTTCTTTCTGCTGGGGATTCATACAATGATATTTCAATGCTTTTGGAATCAGACAAAGGAATTTTATTTTGTCCTCCTCAGAATGTTATTGATGAATATCCACAGTTTACAGTTTCAGATAATTATAATGAGTTAAATTCAGCATTTGATGAATTTAAGGAGTAATAATTTCGAATTTATAAAAGTTTTTTATTTCCAGCCCTTTAGTTTCGATACAAAATAATACTCAAATTTAAAAAACCAAAAAAAATGCTCTCTAACTCAAGACGAAAATTTATTAAAACCACAAGTTTGGCTACCTTTGGAGGGGCTCCTTTCATCGCAAATACAAAGTCATCAGGCAAAGTTATTGGAGCTAACGACAGGATGAGGATTGCTGTTGCAGGTCTTAATGGGCGAGGAAAAAGCCATATCGGTGGATTTCTTGGTCAGAAAAATGTTGAGATTCCGTATGTCATCGATCCGGACAAACAAGTGCTAAGTCGGACAGTGCAAAGTTTAAAGGGCCGTGGCCAACCAGTTAAGGGAGTTGTTGATATTAGGAAGGCTTTGGACGACAAAAATGTTGATGCTATTGCAATCGCTGCACCAAATCATTGGCATTCATTAATGACAATTTGGGGTGCTCAGGCAGGTAAGCACGTGTATGTCGAAAAACCGATGAGCCATGATGTTGAGGAGGGTCGGGTAGCAGTTGCAGCTCAGAAAAAGTATGGAGTTGTTATTCAGCATGGAACTCAGCAACGGAGTAGTGCTGGAAGGGCTGGTTTGCACGATCAAATAAAAGCAGGAAAATGGGGCCGTCTTAAGATTTCGTATGGATATTGTTGTAAGCCCAGGGGAAGTATAGGGCATAAAAAGATTGGAGATGCGCCAGCGCATCTAGATTGGGACCTTTGGAAGGGTCCTGCAGTAATTGAAAAGTTTCACGGTAATTATGTTCATTACAATTGGCATTGGTTCTGGGCTACTGGAAATGGAGACCTTAATAATCAAGGCACTCATGAGTTGGACGTAGCAAGATGGGCAATTGATGATGATCAAACGCACCCTGTTAAAGCGATGGCAATTGGTGGTAGGTTTCAGTGGAAAGATCAAGGAGAGACTCCGAATACGTTATTTGGTATGGCGGAATACCCTAATGGTCAGCAGGTATTTTTTAACGTGAGGAATGTTAATTATAATGGTTACAAGCGTCAGGTTGAAAATCAGTATTATTTTGAAGACGGAGGGAAGATCATTGGTAACCAATACTATGCCAAGGGAAGTGACAAGGGTGAGAAAATAGATTTTGGTAACGGCAAAGTGACTCCAGGGGGTAACTGGGGTAGTTTTGTTGCCGCCTGTAGAGCGGGAGATCCAAGTATGGCTAATGGAAACGTTAATGATGCCCACTACGGATGTGTATTAGGACACCTTATGAATAATTCATATCGCTTAGGTGAGGAGGTGCCATTTAATTTAAAAGCGGGGCGTTTTGGTGATAATAAAGATGCGGCCGAACATTTTGGTAAATTGCATGATGTAATGGGTAAGGGTGTAGGAATTCCTGAAAAAGACAATTATTACACCGTTGGACCTTGGCTCCAATTTGATCCTGAGAAAGAGACTCACATTGGTGACCACGCAAAGGACGCAAACCAGCTACTCAAGGATCCCAATAATATGGGTTTTGAAGTTCCTTCAGTAGATAAAGTTTAAAGCTTTAGGCTTTTACTTTGTAGCAATAGACTATCTCCTGGTCACGCAGGTAAAGATTGCCTCCTATTACGACGGGGTGCGTCCAGATTTTACCTGATGGCTTTCTTAGCTTGGTTTGAGGGCTTAATTTAAAGCGTCCTGTTTCTTCCCATCCTTTAGTATTTGCCTTTACTAATGTTACGGTTCCATCACTTTCACCTAAGCAATACAACATACCGTCAGCATAATGTATTGCTCCTTTACCCAGCTCCTTTGAGCGCCAAATTTCTTCACCAGTCTCAAAGTTTTGGCATTTCCAACCTCCTCGATCGGAGTGGCCATACAAATGTTCTCCAATCAAAATGACACCACCATGATGATTGATGATGGTATCGTTATTATAGACTTCAGAAACTTTATTGTTTTGGCTTAAGTTAATGAGTTTGCATCCAACATTGTATCCAGAACTGATATATATTTTTCCATTTTTGTAAATTGGAGTTGGTATCACTGCTGTTCGACCATTCCAATCTGTTTTCCAGAGGAGTTTCCCATTGGATGCGGAAACGCCAACTAAAGATTTCATGAAAAGCTGAACGTATTGATCGTCGCCATTATGCTTGATTGGAATTATTGAAGAGTATTGAGCTCCGTCTTTAATTTCTTTACTCTGCCAAATTCGTTTTCCGGTTAACTTATTCAATGCCACTATGGCTCCTTTATCCCCGCCAGGAGTAAATACAACATTGTTTCCATGCACTAATACTGATTCACTAAATCCCCAGTAAGGCGCTTTCCCTCCAAAGTTTTTCACTAGGTCCGTATTCCATACTTTTGAACCATCTTTAATATTTAAGCAGATGAGTTCTCCTTTTGGAGCAAGTGCATAAACTTTGTCCCCATCAATGGTGGGAGTTCCTCTTGGTCCATTTCCCCAGTTATTCTTAAAGCCTTTAGCAAATTTTGTATTCCAAACCTCTTTACCATCCTTAGTGTCGATAGCGATTACGTGAATTTCACCATCTCTTTCGCCCATTGTTATAAATCTACCATTTGATATTGCAGGTCCAGAATATCCAATTCCTGCATCCTTGAATAACCAAACTTGTTTTGGGCCTTCATCGGGCCACTTTTTAAGTAATCCCTTGTCTGGCGAATGATCGCTTAGGTCAGGGCCTCTCCATCGTGGCCAGTCCTCCTGGGCCACAGTAAATGAAGTTAAAAGACATGTTAAAGCAAAATTGATTAGGTGTTTCATAATGAATCGGTATTAAATTTAACTAGATGGCTTTATAATATTCCTTATTAATCATACATCATTTTGAGCGCAATGCTATTATAGTTCTTAATCCTGTTGAGGGTTACCCAAAAAATAATTATGAAATCTACTATTCTCTCTTTAGTTGTCGTTTTTTTTGCAGAAGTTATTTTCGCTAAAGATAAACCCAATTTTGTTTGGATTATTTCAGAGGATAACTCGATTCATTATCTTGATCATTTTTTTCCTAATGGTGCCGACACTCCAAATATTAAAAACATGGCTGCCAATGGAGTTACATTTGAGAATGCTTTTTCTAATGCTCCTGTTTGCTCAGTTGCTAGGTCCACATTAATTACAAGTTGTTATGCTCCGAGAATAGGAGCTCAATATCATAGAAGGAGTATGCTGGCTCCTATGCCTGAAGGTTTAAAAATGTTCCCTTCATATTTAAGAGATAAAGGTTATTATACCACTAACCGATCCAAGACAGATTATAATTTAAAACAAGGAAAAGATGTTTGGGATCAATCTTCCCGTAAAGCTCATTGGAAGAATAGAAAATCAGGACAACCCTTTTTTCATAAAGCAAGTTATGCTATTTCACATGAGAGTTCGTTGCATTTTAAAGAGTCTGCGATTGAAAATCAACCGACCGTTAATAAATCCAAGGATGTAATTCTCGCGCCTTATCATCCGAACACTAAAACTTTTAGATACACACAGGCTAGATACCTTGATAATATTGTGAGGATTGATGAAGTAGTAGGTGGCATTATCGAAGATCTTCAGAAAGACGGTTTATTAGAGGATACTTTTGTTTTCTATTTTGGAGATCATGGAGGTGTTCTTCCAAGGAGTAAGGGATATGCTTATGAAACTGGACTTCATGTTCCTCTGGTAGTGAGAATCCCCAAAAATTTCAAACACCTTGTAAAATATTCTAATGGTTACAGAGAACAGGGGTTTGTAGAGTTTGTTGATTTTGGGCCTACTTTATTGAACTTAGTTGGAATAGAATTGCCTAATGGAGTCGATGGATTTCCTTTTATGGGGAGAGGTTCAAAGACTAGAAGTTTCACTTTTAATTATGCTGATAGGTTTGATGAAAAATATGATTTTGTTCGGTGGCTGAGAAAGGGAAAGTTTAGCTATCAAAGAAATTATCAGCCGTTCAATTTTGATGGTATTCAAAATGATTATAGATACAAGCAGCTAGCATTTACTGAATGGCGAAACCTATATAATGGGGGGAGATTGAATCCGATTCAGAGTCAATTTTTTAGACCTAGGAGCCCTGAAGCTCTATATGATATTAGTAATGATCCTTACGAGACTAATAATCTGGCAATAGATCCAAAATATCAGAAAACTTTATCTGAAATGCGAGATTTATTGCGATCTGAAATGTTACGCACGAATGATCTTAGCTTTTATCCTGAGCCGGTGATGATTGAGAAGGCGATGTCTAATCCTGTTAATTTCGGAAAAGAAAAATCTGAAAATATTAAGAGAATGTCTGAATTAGCAGATCTTCAATTATTACCAATCTCAAAGATTAAGGAGCCCTTGGAAAAGGCTTTAAATTCCAGAGATCCATGGATTCGTTATTGGGCTTGTATCGTTGCAAGTTCTCATATTCAGATACCTGAAAAAATGATTGATCGGATTAAGGTCATTGCAAGGTCTGATTCAGAGTCATTAGTTCGAACTAGAGCTGCGGAATTTCTTGGTATTGCAAAGAAGGATGATCCATTCCCCATAATAAAACAGGCGCTAAAAATGGCAGGTTCTGATATTGAAACTAATCTTATCCTGAATACTGCTGTTTTGCTTCAAGATGGTGGATATGGTTATAACTTTGAGAGCCTTTCGATGTCAGACGTTAATCATAAAGGTAGGTACGTTGAAGCTAGAATTGCTTATCTCTCAGAAAGGAAGAAATAAAGAATTTGTTGTTTGAATTTATTTACAAAAAAACCGCCACCCTAGGACCTAGGATGACGGTTTTGTGATTCTAATTTGTTTGGGTTTTAACCGACTTCTGCGATAGTTTGCAGAACTCTTGAAGCAATAGAGTATGGGTCACCTTGAGAGTTAGGTCTACGATCTTCTAGGTAACCTTTGTAAGCGTCATCTTTTACAAAGCTGTGAGGAACTCGTACCGATGCTCCTCTGTCAGCGACACCCCAACTGAACTTGTCAATTGACTGTGTTTCATGAAGTCCTGTGAGTCTCAGGTGGTTATCGGGACCGTAAGCGGCGATGTGCGCTTCGCAGTTTTTCTCAAAAGCGGCCATGAGTGCTTCAAAATACTCTTTTCCACCTTCATCACGTAATTTATCAGTGGAGAAGTTACAGTGCATGCCTGATCCATTCCAATCGCCTTCAAATGGTTTACAATGGAAGTTTACATCAATGCCATAACCTTCTGCGGCTCTCAGTAGTAGGTATCTAGCAACCCACATTTGGTCGGCGCAGTTTTTAGAACCTTTACCAAAGATTTGAAACTCCCACTGACCTTTTGCAACTTCAGCGTTAATTCCTTCGTGATTTATGCCGGCGGCTAAACACAGGTCGAGATGCTCTTCTACTATGGTTCTTGCGATGTCACCACAGTTTTTGTTTCCTACTGCAGTGTAGTACTCTCCTTGTGGATCAGGGTACCCGACTTCAGGCCAACCTAGTGGTCTACCATCTTGTTCTAAGAAGTATTCCTGTTCAAAACCGAACCATGCGCCTGGGTCATCAATGATCGTAGCTCTTGTGTTAGATGGATGGGGCGTACCGTCAGGAAGCATAACTTCGCACATTACTAATGCAGCATTTCCAGATCTACCAGCATCTGGATAAACAGCGACTGGTTTTAGCATGCAGTCAGAGTCTCCACCATCAGCTTGCTGAGTTGACGAGCCGTCAAAGCCCCAGTCATCTAGTTGATCTAATGTTGGAAAATCGTCAAATTCTGCGATTTTTGTTTTCCCTCTTATGTTTGCAACGGGTGTATAACCGTCTAACCAAAGGTATTCTAATTTATATTTTGCCATGTTATTTAGTGTAGGTTGTTTTCAGAGTCTTTTAGTTGCTATTAGATAGCTAATTTCCCAATCTTTAGGATTTTTTCGAGTAGGAGCCTTATAGAAGAGCAGACTGCATGCCAAATGTCCATTTTCTTTCACCAAATTTATTCACGTATTTAAGATTTCTTAAATAAATTATAAATTCTTACATTTTGGTGATCTCTTTATTGCTTTTGTTAAGATGAAATTCGAATCTTAGAGTCATTAATATGAGGGAAGAAAAAAACACTAGAAGGTCAACAGTCTATATTGGTTTTGATGGGCGAGTGCATAAAGTGTTTCGAGGTCATGAAGCCGAAGAGCGTTTTAAGAATGAGGTCAAAGTGTTAAAATATTTAGAGACTAAGGGCTGCGATTTTGTCCCAAGACTCTTGGATTATGACCCAGATTGTTTAAAAATAATTACATCAAATGCAGGTAAAAAGGTTGAGGTATTAAGTGATGAAAAGATTGATGAAATTTTTAATGAACTTGAAGGATATGGGGTTCGTCATGATGATCAGTTCTTAAGAAATATTACTTACCGGCTTTCTGATGGTAAGTTTTGTGTAATTGATTTTGAATTTGCGACAATTCTTGATGATGCAAAATCGATAGTTGAAGGTAACAATTCAAAAGATTCACCTACATCAGTGAGCTGGAGTTGCAGTACAAATGTTGGAAAGTTTAGAAGCAATAATGAGGATTCGTACCTCGCTTTAATGTTAAAAGAAGAAGGAGTTCATTTTTTGGGGTCTCAGGGAAAAAGTGAAGCAGGTAATTCAGATTATATTTTTGCTGTTAGTGATGGTATGGGAGGGGCGAATTCAGGTGAATTTGCAAGTCGTATTGCTGTTGAAAAAATAACCTCATCCTTGACTCAATGCTCTCGATCTGATTCTTCAGAACATGGTATGGGTTCAGATGTTTTAACTCAATTATTTCGTGATATTAACTCGGAGATGAATCGGTACGGCGAATCTTATCCAGAATGTAAAGGGATGGGAGCTACTTTGAGTATGTGCTTGTTACTTCCAGGAAGTATTCGGATTGCTCATATTGGAGACTCTAGGATTTACCACCTCACCACTGATGAAGAGGAAAATAATATTTTCCAGCAACTTACTGATGATGACACAAGAGTTGCATCTCTTTTAAAGAATGGAGAAATTTCTAAATACGAGGCTAGAAACCACCCGATGCGGAATATGCTCACTAAAGCTTTGGGTGCCGACAATCAATTTGTGGATCCTCAAATTAAGGAATTTAGAGTTAAAAAAGGGGATCGCCTTTTAATATGCTCAGACGGAGTTACTGATGGGGTTTGTGATAGCGAATTAGAGGGTTTGCTTGCTAAAGGATCTGACGCTGAAGTGATTGTTGACTACGCTGTCAAAGTATCTGGTAAAGACAATGCTACTACTGTTCTTTTAGATGTCTGCTAGCTTTATTAGAAAGCTTTAGGATACAACTTGGTTGACTACTTTTCCATGGACATCGGTCAGTCTGAAGTCCCTACCTTGGAATCTATAGGTAAGTTTCTCATGATCAAAACCGAGTAGGTGTAATAGAGTAGCTTGAAAGTCGTGAACATGAACTTTGTCTTTGGCTACTGAAAAGCCCAATTCATCTGTTTCACCATGAGAGTATCCCCCTTTGGCTCCGCCTCCGGCGATGACCATGCTGTAGGCATCTGGAAAATGGTCTCTACCGAGAACTTTTCCACCAGCCGTTCTGCCCTCTCTGAAAGGTGTTCTTCCAAATTCACCACCGATAATTATCAAGGTTTCGTCGAATAATCCTCTTTCTTTGAGGTCTCGGATCAAGGCGCTTATTGGCTTATCAGTCTTTGCACACTTATTTGTTAGTCCTCCTCTAATGTCTTCTCCAGGGTTTGTTCCATGAAAATCCCAACCCCAGTCAAAGAGTTGAACGAATCTAACGTCTTGTTCAGCTAACCTCCTAGCAAGGAGGCAATTGTTAGCAAAGCTTGATGCGCCCGGTTGAGCTCCGTAAGCTTCCAAAGTTTTTTTAGATTCTTTTGAAATGTCCATTACTTCAGGAACTGACATTTGCATTCTAAAGGCTAATTCATATTGAGCGATTCTAGTCAGGGTTTCTGGGTGACCAAAGTCTTTTGCCGCTTTTTGGTTAAGTTCTTTGAGCGTGTCTAAGGAATGACGACGAATATCTCTACTCATTCCCTTTGGATCTGATAAATACAAAACAGGATCACCTTTAGATCTGCACTGTACTCCTTGGTATACAGATGGAATAAACCCCGTGCCGAATGAATTCTTTCCTCCGTTTGGTTGTACTCCATTGGAAATTAAAACAACGTAACCAGGTAAATTTTGATTTTCTGTTCCAAGTCCATAGGTAACCCATGAACCGAACGAAGGGCGACCAGGTCTAGGGGATCCAGTGTGGATAAATAACTCTGCAGGAGCATGGTTGAACTGGTCTGTGTTCATTGATTTGATCACACAAAGGTCGTCAGCGAGATCATGGAAGTTCGGTATTGCGTCTGACATCCAAGTTCCACCTTGCCCGAATTGTTTGAATGTTCTTGGCGTTCCCATTAGCTTTGGTCTGCCGCTAGTAAAAGCAAAACGTTTGCCTTTATAGAACTCATCGGGACAATCTTGCTCGTTTCTTTTCACAAGTTCTGGCTTATAGTCCCAAAGATCAAGGTGAGGAGGGGAGCCAGTGAGATGAATGTATATTACGCGTTTTGCTTTTGCGTCAAAATGAGGTTTTTTAGGTATTAGTGGATTGGCTGGTGGTGTAATACCTTTTCCTAAAGCAGTTTCACCCAAAAGTTCTCCCAAGGCTATTCCACCAACACAGATTCCTGTATCAGCAAGGAAATGTCTCCTAGTTTGATGCTGTAGTTGTAGTTCGCGAAGGTTCATCGTTTCATTAAAAATTCGTCAAGATTAAGTAGCACGTTGCCTACGATTGTGAGAGCAGCCAATTGGTTATTGTCGTAAGAATCATTCTTTTTATCCATCAAATTAGCAGTCATAAGTTTAGCCATATCTGGGTTATTAATGTATTGTTTTAGGGACTGATTGAATAACTTTTGGATTTTACCAAGTTCTTCTTCTTTCGCATTTCGTGACAAACATAATTTAAATCCGTATTGTAAACCTGCAGAAACGTTATTCTCTTTTTCTGCTATTTTGTACATTTTCCTAGCAAGACTAATTGCTGCTTCCACATAGACAGGGTCATTGAGAGTCACTAATGCTTGTAATGGCGTATTGGTTCTGTCTCGCCTTACAACGCATACTTCTCTATTAGGAGCATCGAAAGTTGCCATAGATGGGTATGGATTAGATCTTCTCCAATTAGTATATATACCTCGCCTGTATCGATCCTCACCTTCTGACGTTTTCCAATCGATTCCGCCACCAAATGCAGCTTTAATGCCTAAGCTTGGTTGAGGTGGTCTTACAGGGGGGCCGTACATCTTAGAGCTCAAGAGTCCGGATACAGAAAGTGCTTGGTCTCTGATCATTTCTGCAGAGAGTCGAAATCTTGGTCCACGAGAGTATAAGCGATTAAATGGATCTTTTTGTTTGCTCTCTGGTGATATTAATGAGTCTTGACGATACGTTGCTGAGTTTACAATAAGTTTGAGAAGTGATTTCATATCCCATCCATTTTCGACTAATTCGATAGCTAACCAGTCAAGTAATTCTGGGTGAGTTGGGAGTTCCCCTTGGGAACCGAATTCCTCGCTAGTTGGCACTATGCCTACTCCAAATAATTTTTCCCAAAATCTATTTACCGTCACTCTTGAAGTTAAGGGATTATCATTACCCATGATCCATTTTGCTAGTGTTAAACGGTTAGGTGATTTGCTTTGAACTGGCTGATTAAAGATTGAAGGGATCCCAGGGGTTACTTCTTTACCTTTAGAAAGATAATTACCTCTAATTTGAATATGAGTTTTCCTGTTCTTTTTATCGTCTAGTTGTCTCATCACCGGAACAGTTGTTGATGGACTTATTTCTTTTATTTGGTCTCTCGCAGTCGTTAATTCTGCGCTTAGCTTAGTTGCTAAGGGGTTAATTTCTGCAAGATGTTTCAAAAGCAATGAGATTTGTTTATTAGATCTTTTCTCTTGGTGGACTTTTAAAATCTCAGCGATTTCGATCGGTATGGCGCGTAAGGGGAGGGGTTGATTTGTAACAAGTATCCTAAATCTACCAAGTTGATGCTCTCCATAAGTTTGCTTTAATGTAAATGATAGGTCTCGACTCTTAAATGGGCTTGCGAGTTCAAGAATAGCGTGATGATTTATTCCTAGCTTCGGTGCGACAGCCCAACCCGAATGGCCTCCTTCGTCGCCATCTATTGCTAGAGAAACTCCGAATTTTTCTTGATCAAAACTCGAAGTTGCTTTACTGAATCTTGCTTGCTCGACGCCACTGAGTGAGATGGATTCATTCTTAACTGGAGCTTTAGGAAAGTTTTTTTTCCAGACTGTTTTTCTATTTTTATCTAGTATGCTTAATTGGTATCCATCAAGTCTAGAGCTTACGTTTCCATCAGTACGATTCCATAAAACGATTTGGGAAATTTCATGATTTGAATTCAAATCTACTTCCCAGAATGGATCGCTTTTACCTGTTGCTGTGTGAGTAACGCTACCTTTGTTATAGTCACCGTTTGTGTTACCGTCAATAGCTCTGGATGCTTTAGCATCAGCATAATCACTTGATTGAGAAGCTTTGCCTTTTAACGCGATATTCTCAGTGCCATTGAAAACTTGGACTTCAGCCAAGTGTATCATTTTTCCATTGCCAGGTAAATCAATACGTATGAAACGGCCTTGTTTTGTTGGTGAGGTTTTAGCTGAGGATAGAGTAATTTCGTTCAGCACAAAGTTTCCTTTTCTTCCAGGCCCTTTCCAATTGCTGAGGCTGTCGTGAGCTAGAGCTTCAATTTTGACAGCAGTGATTTGATTTAATGGTGATTTTCCGGAGATGTAATAAGAGTCAATGAGTGGTTCCTTCCCACTCACAAGAAAAGATCCATCTTCTAGACGGCTGAACTTTGCACCAGATTTGGTGTGTGTGTGAATTTCCTGGAGAGGTTTCCAAATTTGCTTATTATTATTTAAATTTTTCTCCCAATTTTCTAAGGCTTTTAAATTATTCTCATTTTTTGATGTTAAGCCTTTTTCAAGTGTTTCGATTTTTTCCTCTAGGCTTTTAATCTGATTTTTTTGATTTTGACTTAGGACTTTAATTATAGGGCTTTCATCGCGCTTGTCTGCATCTTGGGTTTGGTTGAAAATGGCAAAGGTGCGAAAATAGTCTTCATGTGTTATTGGATCATATTTGTGGGTATGGCACTGTGCGCATGCCATTGTTGTTCCCATCCAAGTAGCCATTGTCGTGTTAACTCTATCGACGATAGCAACATTACGATATTCTTCGTCGTTAGTGCCGCCTTCATTATTTGTTTGAGTGTTACGATTAAAGGCAGTAGCTACTAATTGCTCCTGACTTGGGTTATCAAGGAGGTCTCCTGCAATTTGTTCGATGGTGAACTGATCAAAAGGTTTGTTGTTGTTGAACGAGCGTATCACATAATCCCTATATGCCCAAATGGTACGCGGAGGGTCATCTGCGTACCCTGCTGAATCGGCATATCGGGCAAGGTCCAGCCACATTCTTGCCCAGTGCTCGCCGAAAGCAGGCTTTTTCAATATTCTATCTACTAAATTTTCGTAGGCGTCTTTACTTGAATCATCTATAAAATTCTGAAGTTCTAGAGCTGTAGGGGGAAGACCAGTCAGGTCAAGCGATACTCGCCTTATGAGTGCTTCCTTTGAAGCTTCAGGAGATGGTGAGAGGTCATGGCTTTGTAATTTTCGAAGGATAAAGTTATCGATAGGGTTATTAATAAAAGATTTAAATTTTGTAGTAGGTGTTTCAGGTCGTTTAGGTTTTTGATAAGACCAATGTTTTTCATAGCTCCCTCCTTCTTTGATCCACTGTTTAATTAATTCTATTTGGTCTTTGGAAAGTTTGTTTCCTGCCTTTGGGGGAGGCATAACTTCATCGGGATCATTAGATATTATTCTGTAGATTAATTCGGACTCATCAATGTTACCAGCGACTAACGCCTTGATTCCATCGTTGTCTTTAGTGGCACCCTCAAACGAATCTAATCTTAGCCCTGCTTTTCGCTCATTCTCATCAGGACCATGGCAACGATAACAATGATTAGAAAGTAAAGGTCTAATATCATTATTGAAACTAACCTTTGCGCTAGCAAATTGTGCAATTGCCAATGTAATAATGATGTAGCGGATTAGCATAATTGAATTTAACGCACTAGATGAAATTTAATATTAAAAAAACTCTTATTATTTAATCTGATTTAATTATTTTTCCCACCGCATTTTCCATATTGGGCTTGGTGTGTGTGCTTTAATAAAAATTTGTTTGGCTTTTTCTATGAGATCTTCTCTTTCCATTGATAAGTCCTTTAGTTCACCGGGGTCTTGAAGGAGGTTGTATATTTCAATTGGAGGGTTTGGATTTTTTTTAAGATTTTTTTGCACAGCTTTCCAATTTTTAAAGCGGGCAGCTCGTGCACCGCTTCGTTCATGAAATTCCCAATATAGGTAATCATGATTTTGTTGATTGCTTTTTCCCCACAACGTAGGAAGAAAACTAATGCCATCTAATTTTTCAGTTAGTTCAACACCTGCAATTTCACAGAATGTTGGAAAAATATCCCAATGTGCACTGATATGGTCGCTGACGGTTCCCGCTTTTATTTTATTTGGCCATCGTGCAATAAGAGGAACCCTGATTCCTCCTTCGTAGAGGTCTCTTTTAAATCCTCTGTAAGGTCCATTCGAATCAAAGTAATTTGGCATGTGTCCGCCTTCCTTGTGTGGTCCATTGTCTGAGCTAAGAAGGATTATGGTATCTTCATCAATTTCTAACTCTTTAATGAGTTCTAATATTTCACCAACGCCTTCATCGAGTTTGGTCATCATTCCTGCAAACATTGCTGCAGGGTTTTTAACATTTGGGCCTTTGTATTTACCGATTTTATTTTCATGTTCAGCGAATCTTTTACGAAATGGCTTCGCGTATTTTTCAGGTACATGCATTGACGCGTGAGGTATAGCTAAGGGTAAAAAGCAGAAAAACGGTCCATCTTGATAGGAGCGAATAAATTCAATGGCTTTTTCCATGATTAAATCATGCGAATAAGTTTTACCATCCAAACTAATTTTTTTCTCATTATCAAATAACCAAGTTGGGTAATAAGTGTGTGCATTGCGTTGACAATTGTATCC
>CESM01047473.1_pt1 | contig 17063 bp, 21 predicted proteins | sample 361421 | NCBI WGS metagenome assembly CESM01 (sample SAMEA2622219, study PRJEB7988) | marine metagenome | isolation source: saline water (ENVO:00002010), including | reverse complement strand
TTTTGTCATTATTACTCCTATTAAAGTTAATTAACTGCAATAATTTAAACATAGAATGAGATTAGAGTCTTTCTAAAAAAAAGCCTCGTTGTCGCATAATTTGATTTTAATTCAATTATAAGTAGAATTAATTTACTTTATTCTTGCAATTACCTGTTTTAAAAAATTCATCAATATTATCTATCGCTAAGTTAGCCATAGCAATTCTTGTATCTTTAGTAGCACTACCCAAGTGAGGTAAAATGAAAGCTGTTTTTATCTTCAAATAACCTGGATTTAAATTTGGCTCATTCTTATAGACATCTAAACCAACTGCATAAATTTTTCTTCTATTTAAAGCATCAATTAAAGCTTCATCTTCAATGATATCACCTCTTGCTACATTCGTAATAATCGAGCCTTTTGGAAAGTATTCAACTGTTTCTTTATTAATCATGTTTTCAGTTTCTTTTGTTGCTGGACAACAAATAGATAATACATCTGAAACAGAAAAAAGACTCTTTATACTCTCATGATAAATTGCGCCATCTTCTTTCTCATTATTCAGTTTTGATCGATTGTGATAATGAATTACCATTCCTAAAGATTTAGCAATTTTAGCAATCTTTTGTCCAATTCTTCCCATTCCTAAAATACCTAGTCTTGTTCCTGTTAATTGTTTGCCAATTAAATAATCAGCCGACCATTTCCATCCACCTTCTCGCGCAGCCTCTATTCCCTCAGCAGCTCTTCTACACGCACCTAAAATTAACAAAATTCCAATTTCTGCAGTAGCATCAGACAAAACTTCTGGGGTATTAGTGACTACAATTCCTTTTTTCTTTGCAGCCTCTAAATCTACATTCCCAAAACCAACAGCAAAATTTGAAATTATTTTTATAGTATCTGGTAACTTGTCAATTGTTTCCTTATCCATTTTATCAGTAAGTGATGTCAAAATTCCATCACATCCACTACTCATTTCTATCACTTTTGATTGAGAGTATAGTTCATCATTCGTGTTAAATATTGGCTCAAACATTTTAGAAGCTTTTTCTTCACTGTCTCTAATTAGTTTTCTTGTAATTAAAATTTTTTTCATAAAATATTTTTACATTTGTTAATTAAGATCAAAAATTTTACCAGGATTCATTATATTATTTTGATCAATGCTTCTTTTTATTGTTTTCATTATTGGAATATTGTCTCCATGTTCTTTTAATAAATACGCTTTTTTATGTAATCCTATTCCATGTTCACCTGTAATAGTTCCTTCAAGTTCTAAAGTTTTATCAATAAGTTTATTAGATAGTTTTCTAATTTTTTCATATTCGCCATCTTTTTTTGGATCATAACCTATAATAGCATGAAAATTTCCATCACCAACATGCCCAACCATTGGTGCTTTTAAGCCAAGTTTTTTAATTTCTTCTTCTGTAAAATTAATACATTCCACAAGATTTGAAATGGGTACGCACACATCTGTTGAATACACTTTATAATTATTACCTTGTGCTTTTACAGAATAATAACAATCATGCCTTGCTTGCCATAACTTGTTTCTATCTTCTAATGTTTCTGCCCACTTAAAATCGCTTCCATTATTGTTTTTTGATAGCTCTTCAACTGTTTTTATTGATTCTTTATTTGTTTCTTCGCTGCCATGAAATTCAAAAAATAAAGTTGGCAGTATCTCGTAATTTTTTAAATTTGAATATCCTATCACTAATTCCATTTGATCTTTATTTAACATTTCTATTCTAGCTATAGGAACTCCATATTGGATTACCTCTTGGGAGGTTAAAACTGCAGACTCGAGATCTGAAAATTGACAAACCGCACTCATTATGCTCTCTGGAATTGGTGAAAGTCTTAATTGAACTTCAGTTATAATCCCTAGAGTCCCCTCTGATCCAATAAATAAGTTTGTAAGATTATAACCAGCTGAAGTCTTTTTGGTCCTACTGCCAGTCTTAATTATATCGCCATTTGGTAAAACAACTGTTAATCCAGAAATAACAGTACGCATTGTTCCATACTTTACTGCCATTGTTCCAGATGCAGATGTAGATGCCATGCCTCCTATTGCAGCATCTGCACCAGGATCAATTGGAAAAAAAACTCCATCCTCTCTTAAATATTCATTCAATTGTTTTCGAGTTACATTTGCTTGTACCCTACAATCAAAGTCTGATGCATTAACATTTAAAATTTTGTTCATTTTTTCTAACGAAATAGTAATACCATTTGAATTTCCAAGAACATTTCCTTCTAGTGAAGTCCCAGTACCAAAAGGTACTACTGGAATTTTATTATCGTTACATAATTTTAAAACTTTTGATACTTCTTCATTAGTCTCTGGAAATACAACTGCTTTTGATAAAATAGGGTCGTACGTATCCTCACCTCTTGCATAATTTGCTCTTGTAGATTCAGAGGTTGAAAACCTTACATTAAAGATTTTTTTTAACTCAGCTTGAACTTGTTCATTCATACTAGGAATATTATAAAAATTTATTTGAAAAATACAGCTTATTTAGACAGCATTTTTTTAAGATTTTCTAATGCATCAGAAATATTTTTCTGAGAACAGGCAAAGCTAAATCTTACATAATCATTGCATGTTTTACCAAACGCTGTTCCTGGAACTATTGCAACTCCGGCATCATGCATTGCTTTTTTACAGAATTCTTCTCCATTCATTCCTGTCTCTTTCACTTTCGGGAATGCATAAAAAGCTCCACCTGGTAAGCTACATTCAACACCTGGTAAACTATTTAACCCATCATGAATTAATTTTCTTCTTGCATCAAATTCTTTCATCATATCATGAATTGAGTCATCTGGACCGTCAAGCGCTGCAATACCAGCAAATTGTGCTGCAGCGTTTACACATGACACACTGTTGATTAAGAGTTTATTAACATGATGTACTAAATCCTTAGGCCAAAAACTCCATCCTAATCTCCACCCTGTCATAGAATAGGCTTTACTCCAACCTTCTAACACGATTAACCTTTCCCTTAATTCAGGATAATTAAAAAAAGTAGGCATTTCTTTATTGTCAAAAATTTGTCTACTGTATATTTCGTCACTTAAAATTGTTACATGTGGATGTTTTTTTAAACCTTCAGCTAATTTATCTATTTCTGATCTATCTACAAAGCTACCAGTGGGATTGTTTGGATTTATCAAAATTAACAATCTTGTTTTGTCAGTTATCAGAGATAGAATCTTTTCTGCATTAAATTTTAAATCTTTATCTTCAGTTAAATCGTATGGTACAGCTGTTGAGCCTGTATAGTTAATCATTGACTCATAAATAGGAAAAGCTGGAGTTGGGTGAATTATCTCAGCACCCGGTTCACCAAAACACTGTATAGCATAACTCATCGTTGGTTTTCCTCCGGGCATAATTAGAATTCTCTCAAAATCAATTTCAACTTCATAACGTTTTTTTATCCATCTTGTAACAGCCTGTCTGCACTCTGGAATACCATTCGACATTACATATCCATGATGACCGTCATCCAAAGCTTTTTTTGCTGCTTCAACCACATGTTTAGGAGTTTTAAAATCAGGTTGCCCTAACCCCATATGTATCATTGAATTACCTTTAGCTTCTAATTTTTTTGCTTCAGCTAGAACAGCAAATGCTTTCTCTGTTCCTAAATTTTCTAAATTTTTTGCAAGTTTCATATCTTATCTTAGTATTTTTTTTTAAATGATTAATATATTTTTTTTATATCTAGTTTTTATAAGTAGTTAAAAGTTACTTTCTATAAATTAATTTAGAACTATTAAGTTCTTTTAAATTTTTACAACCCATTAAAACCATATTTCTATTTATTTCATCATGCATATTTTTTAGTAATTGCTCAACTCCTGACTGACCACCTGCAGCTAAAGAAAAAAGAAACATTTTGCCAAAACTACACGCTTTTGCACCCGCAGCTAAAGCTTTTAAAACATGCGTTCCTCTTCTTACACCACCATCTAAAATAATTTCTAGCTTATCTCCTACAGCATCAGAGATTGCTTTTACTTGATCAAATGGTGATCGCGACCCATCCAATTGACGACCACCGTGATTAGAAACCATTATCGCTGTACAACCAATATCTATTGCTCTTTTAGCGTCCTCAACACTCATAACTCCTTTTAGTGCAAATGGTCCATTCCATTTTTTTGCACAATATTCGGCATCTTTCCATCCCATGGCAGGATCATATTGCTCATTAATATATTCAATAACTGATTTAGAAATATTTGTTCCTTTATCTGTTTTTTTTTTAACATTAGATAATTCAAATTTTTTACCAGTCACATAATTAAAAACCCATCTAGGACGCATTGCAAAACTCATTAAACTTTGAAAAGTAAATTTTGGTGGAGTAGTAAATCCCGTTTTGTGATCTTTTTCTCTATTGCCTGCTACTAAAGTATCTACTGTCAAACACATTGCATCAAAACCAGATCTTTTAGATCTATCTATTAAATCATCTGAAATTGATCTATCCTTATGAACATAAAGTTGAAATAATTTTGGACCACTTGAAATATTTGAAACTTCTTCAATAGTGTTATTTCCCATCGATGACATGCTATAAAAAGTATTAAATTTTTCTGCTGCTCGTGCCGATGCTTTATCTCCATCTGGATGATACAACCTTTGCATTGCTGCAGGAGAAAGAAAGATGGGTATATCAATTTTTCTTCCGAATAATGTGGTAGATAGATCTGGCTTGCCAACACTGGCCAATATATTTGGAACTAAATCACAATCGTTAAATGAGTCCGTGTTTCTTCTTAAAGTTGATTCATCATCTGCACCTCCGTCTATGTAGTGAAATATTGGTGAAGGCAATTTTTTTTTAGCTAATTTTCTAAAGTCCTCAAAGTTATGACAATTTTTTAAATCCACTATGTTCTAAATCTTAGATTATTTCTGTTCAAGTCACTTATCTTGGTACATCCCATTAATTTCATATCTCTAACTAATTCAGCCTTATACTTTTCTATAGCTCTTTCTACACCCGCTTGTCCTCCGGCAGCTAAAGCGTAAAGGTACAATCTTCCACCTGAACAAGCTTTGGCACCTAAAGATAGAGCTTTAAGCATATGAGTTCCTCTATGAATTCCACCTTCACAAATAACGTCTAATTTATCACCTACTGCATCCACGATTTCTGATAATTGATCGAATGGAGATCTCGATCCATCAAGCTGTCTACCTCCATGGTTTGAAACCATAATACCAGTACATCCAATATCTACTGCTCTTTTAGCATCATCAACACTCATAACCCCTTTTAATGCGAAATGTCCACCCCATTGAGCACAAAGCTTTTCTGCATCTTTCCAGTTCATTGATTGATCCAGCATTGTAGAAAAATAATTTCCTATTGATGTATTAGTGCTAGTTCCTTCTTTCACATAATCCTGTAAATGGGGCAATTCAAACTTACCTTTGGTTAAATAATTTATCCCCCACATTGGTTTAGTCGCAAAGCTGAATAAACTTGATAACGTTAGTTTGGGAGGAGATGTAAAGCCAGTTCTTAAATCTCTTTCTCGATTGCCTCCAGTAATTGTGTCCACTGTTAGTGCCATAACATCAAACTTAGCTTCTTTTGCTCGTTCCAAGCATGAATCATTTAAGCCTCTGTCCTTGTGAAAATAAAATTGAAACATTTTTGGAGTGTCAATCATAGAAGATATTTCTTCCACACTTACTGTAGCTAAAGCAGAAACTCCAAACATAGTATTAAATTTTTGTGCTGCTTTTCCAACTGCTCTTTCTCCATCATAGTGGAAAAGTCTCTGAAGTGCTGTGGGTGCCAAATAAAAAGGTAGATCGAGCTTTTTACCAAATATAGTTGTTGATAAATCAACATTTTCAACCCCTCTCAATACATTTGGAACTAAATCAACATCATCAAATGATGTTGTATTTCTGTTATAAGTAATTTCATCATCAGCAGCGCCATCAATATAATGAAATATTGGTGAAGGTAATTTTTTTTTTGCTAATTTTCTAAAATCATTAAAATTGTGACAATCTTTTAAATTCATTAAGTAACATTAAAATTTTTTAAGATAGTTGAACATGTAACTATTTGCCCCTGGATTTTTACTGCCTAAACTTGCATTAGAGACATGGTTGTATGAAATACCAAAACTTGTATCATCTGAAGTCATATATGAAAACTGAACCTCAGATTTGAACTCTAGAACGTGTCCTAAATCTTTTCCATCACCCTCATGATACAAGCCAGGAGCAAAGCTGGGTGTAAAGATCATTCCACCACCCATGTCTAAGTTCCATTCTATTCCAGTATAAATATAAGCTGCAGTATTTTCTGTTATAAACCCTCCAGTAATTGGAGAAACATTACCAAGAAAGGTATCTCTACTTAAATTTTCATCTTGATGTTGAAAACCAACTAATATTGCTTTTTGTTTTTCATCACTAAAATCAAAATTTCCAATAAAATAATTTAGTTGATGATTGCTACTAATACTTTCAACTGCATACAGATTCGTGGTTATAAATATGACTATAATTAATTGAAAAATCTTTTTTAAAATCATTTTTTTAATAGATTGTTTTTTAATATTTTTTAATTTTTTTAAATACTATTGCACCCCCTAATAAGAAGATCAATAGCGGCAAAAACCACAATATATATGTATTTTTATTCAATTTAGGTTCATAAAGGATCCATTGACCATATTTTTCAGTTAAAAAATTATAGATCTCTTTTTCAGACAAACCTTCCTCTATTTTATTTTTAACAACTATCTTTAAACTTATGGCAAAATCTGAGTCAGAGTCATAAACAGATTGACCTTGACATATCAGACAACGTAAATTTTTAGTAATCTTATTTTGTGTATCTATAATATTAGCTTTTGAGTTATTTAAAAAAAATATTAAAATAATTATAAATGTAAATTTTAATATTCTCATTTAATTAAATTTTCAATTTCTAATAATATTTTAGAGTTGAGTGGTCCAATATATTTTTTAACAATTTGATCCTCAAAAACTAAAAATGTTTCTGGAACGCCATAAGCACCCCAATAAATTGCTTTTGTTCCATCATTGTCTAACAATATTACAGAGTAAGGGTTTCCTAAATCATTGATAAATTTTTTTGCATTTTTATGATTGTCTTTATAATTTAAACCTATGATTTCTAATTTATCATTATCTTTTAATTTCATTAGTAACGGATGTTCTTCTTTGCAGGGTGCACACCACGATGCCCAAATATTCAATAAATAAAATTTTTTTTCATCAAAAATATTCTCTGTGTTAATCAATTTATTTTCGAAGAATGTATTAGTTGAGAACCTTGGAATAATTTTGTTTATGTTTTCTGATGGTTTGTAAACATTAGAAATATTTAATCCTCTATAAAAAATTAAAAAGATAAATGCAAAAAAAGAAATTATGATTATTTTGATTGAATTATTTTTCATATATTTTACGTGATAAACTTATTAAACCCCCTAAAATAATTAAAATCACTGAAACCCAAATCCACAGCATAAACGGTTTAACTAGATATCTAACATTAAAGTAATCCTCATTTTCAACGTTGTTAATAGTTATGAAATTATCTCTTAGTAGTGATATTTTAATATCAGCTTCACTTGTTATAGTTTTAGGTTGATTGTAAACTCTAAGCTCAGGTTTTAAAGTACCATTAAAATTATTATTTTTTACCGTAAAAATACCAGTATATGAAACATAATTTTTTTTGTTTTCTTTAGTAAGATCATTAAATATTATTTCAATTTGATTATTTTTGTAATTTTCGCCTACTTTTAAATTAGTAATTGTTTCTTTTGAGAAAAAATTATTAAATAAGATACTTAAAATTAAAAGACTAAATCCAAAATGAGCAAGATTTTGACCTAATCTTTCATTTCTTTTTTTGAAAAAAACTGTAGTAGTTACAAAAAACAAATAGAGAGCACTTCCAATTAAAATACTATTTAACAAATAATTTACCTCAAAATTTCTTACTATCAAAAATGATAAAGTTAATGAAATTATAAACAAAATAGTTAAATTTTTCTTTTCTTTTAGTTCAGATTTAATCCATTTCAATCTTGGACCTAACGCCATAAAAACTAAAAAGGGAATCAAAAATGGAATTATTAATTTATGATAAAATGGAGGGCCAACAGAAATCTTTTGTGATGAAATTACATCCAAAAAAATTGGATAAATGGTCCCAATTAAAACTACTGATAAAAAATACATCATAAACCAATTATTAATTATAATTGATGTTTCTTTGCTGACTAAAAAAATTGTAGATGTTTTTTTATTATCAGACTTATGAAAAAAGAAAAATATAAAAATTGAGATAGAAATAAGCACAAATAAAAAAGATAAAATAAATAATCCTCTCTCTGGATCATTTGCAAATGTGTGCACAGAATTTAAAATTCCTGAACGAACTAAAAAAGTACCACACATACTAAGTGTGAAAGTTGCAATCGATAAAATTATAACCCAAGATTTAAACAAAGATCTTTTCTCTAAAACTAAAATGCAATGAAATAGCGTAGTTAAAGCTAGCCAAGGCATTAATGATACATTCTCAACCGGATCCCAAAACCAAAAGCCACCCCAACCTAGTTCATAATATGCCCAAATTGATCCTAATAAAATTCCAGTGGTTAAAAAAATCCAAGAAATTAATATCCAACTCTTTATGTGCTTTGCCCAATTTATATCCACATAATTTAAGGTAGTTGCAGCAAGTACACTTGAAAATATAATTGAAGATCCAACGTAACCTAAATACAAAATTGGGGGATGAATTGCTAAAGCTGGATCTTGTAAAATTGGGTTTAAACCCAACCCTTCATTTGGAATAGGGTATAAATAGCTAAATGGATTTGATGTTTTAATTACAAAAATAAAAAAACCAATTATTATTATTTGTTGGAATATTGTAGTCAGTATTCTATATTTTTTTGGTTGATTTCTTGATTTAATTAAAAATAAAAAAATAAATACTGTTAATATCAAAAGCCACAATAATAAACTTCCCTCATGATTTCCCCAGGTGCCTGTTATTTTATAAAATAATGGTTTTGTTGTGTGTGAGTTATTAAATACTGTTACAATACTAAAATCAGAATAAACAAAAGAAATTATTAAGCAAACAAAACTAATAAGAACTAAAAATAGTTGAATAAATAAAAAGATTGCGATTTTATTTTCTATTACATTTGAATTATTAAAATCTTTAATTGATAGATAAATTATAAAAAAAGAAGTTAATAGACCAAAAATTAAGGAATAATAACCTAATAAACTTGATAACATTTTATTTTACCTTTAATGCCTCTTTCACTTCTGGAGGCATATAATTTTCATCATGTTTAGCAAGAATATTTGTTGCCTCAAAAAAACTTTTATCTTTTAAAAATCCCTCTGCAACAACACCTTTTCCTTCTGCAAAAAGATTGGGTATTAATCCAGAATAAACTACGTTAATTTCATTTTTAAAATCTGTTATAACAAAATTAATTTTATCTGGTAAAACTTTTATTGAATTTTCTTTTACCATTCCACCTACTCTAATTTTTTTGTCTTTAATTTCTGTCAATAATCTAATGTCTGTTGGGGATTGAAAATAAATTACATTTTCTTCTAATGATTTTAAAACTAAAAAAATTGATAATATTGAAGTTAGTAATATTAGGATTGCGAATATTAATCTTAATTTAACTTTTTTACCATACATGGCTAAAAGTTAGATGTTGTTAGTACTAGATAATATTTCTCTATTAATAGTTTGTAATCTTGCAACTTTTGCCTTCTTAGAGTCTAAGGCTCCAAATTTAGTTTCAAATTTATTTTTCTCTTTAACATATTGAATTTTGGTTAATACATATAACAATGTAAAACAAGTTATTGTAAACGCAAATGATGACCAAACATATAGTCCATAACCATTCATATTAATTATTTCGTTAATCATAGTCTGTCCAAACCTTTATTTTTAATCTTTATCAGTTCTGTATTATATTTCATTAAAAAAATTAATAAAGAAAACAGAGCAAATGCCGCAGTCATTATTAATAAAGGAATTAACATTGAAGAATGAATAGAAGATTTAGAAAGAATATTAATTGAAGCAGGTTGATGTAGAGTATTCCACCAATCAACAGAATATTTGATTATAGGAACATTAATAATACCTACTAAAACAATTGTGGTTGTAATCTTTAAAACAGAATCTTTATTTTCAAAAATTCTCCAAGCCACTAAATACATAAGATAAAATAGAGCCAAGATAAGCATTGATGTGATTCTTGCATCCCATGCCCACCAAGTTCCCCAAGTCGGTTTACCCCAAATAGAGCCTGTCACTAATGCTACTATAGTAAAAACTAAACCTGAAGGAGCTAAGCTTTTTGCAATTAGAAAAAAATATTTATTTTTAAAGACGTAGCCAACTAAAGATAAAAAAGTTATCAAAGAAAAAATTCCAAGTGAAATCCATGCTGCTGGTACATGAACATACATAATTCTAACCGAGTGGCTTTGTTTGTAATCTTCAGGTGAAGATATTAATGCCTCAAATAAACCTATTGAGATTACGATGATAAATAAAACAAATACATACTTTGGTGCCCTTGACGTAATAAAAAAAATTTTATTTGGTTCAAAAAATTTAGTTATAAACTTCATTTATCAGACTTATTATTTTGAAAGATTAATCTGATCAAGAATGTAGAGGGAGATAATCAAATTATAAAGGGTAAAAATAACACTCTTGACCAGATATAATTAATTGTAAATTATCTGTATGTCTAAGATTTGAAGCAATTGTGTTTAAATAATGATTTAATTTGATGGCTTGAAGTAACTTGAGCCTTTTTTTCCTGAAAAAATCTCCTCAATTAAAGGATGCTTAATAGGTTCATCAGAATCATCCATTAATAAGTTTTGTTCTGAAACATATGCCTCATAAGTGATTTCATCATTTTCAGCCAGCAAATGGTAAAATGGCTGATCTTTTCTAGGTCTAACATTTTTTGGTATAGATTGATACCATTCCTCAGAATTATTGAACTCAAAATCCACATCATAAATTACACCTCTAAATTCAAAGTGTTTGTGTTTTACAATGTCTCCGATTGAAAATTTAGCTTTTTGAATTGCCATTATCATTAGTATGGGTATTTAAATATAAAAATCAATAACAAAAAAATTAAATATTAAGTTTTTACGAAAATGTTAATTATGTTAATATCTAAAAGTGAATAAATCTTTTTTAAAATTTCTCACAGATTTTGGGCCGTTAATAATTTTTTTTTACTACTATTACGATAACAACAAAGACCTTAAAATCGCAATACCTCCTTTTATAATTGCGACAATAATCGCATTAATAATAATGTGGTTACTAGAAAAAAAAATTCCAAAAGTTCCACTATTAAGTGGAATATTAATCACCTTTTTTGGAGGACTAACAATTTATTTCGATAATCCGATATTTATTTTCATTAAACCAACAATTATAAATATACTTTTTGGTCTCGCATTAATTTTTGGTAAATATTTCACTGATGAGCCTATATTAAAAAAGATAATGGGAAAATCTGTTTCTCTTACAGATAAAGGTTGGGAAGTGCTAAATAAACGTTGGATTTTTTTCTTCTTTGGGTTGGCACTATTGAATGAATTGGTTTGGCGCACACAATCAGAAGAGTTTTGGGTAAATTTTAAAGTATGGGGTTTATTACCTATTACATTTGTGTTTACAGCTTTTCAAATAGGACTAATAAACAAATATAAAGCTAATGAACAATAATTTACGATTAGTAATAAATAACGATAACAATAAAAATATTGATGAAAAGTATTTTTTTGAAAAAGAAGAACTTAAAATAATTTTAGACTTATACGCAAAGATGGTTTCTGAGGGTTCTTGGAAAGATTATGGATTAAGTATTTCAAGTAGACAGGTTGGGTTTAGTGTTTTTAAAAATGCAGCAGAAAATGCACTTTATAAAATTTGTAAAAATTTTAGACCAAAAAATAAAAATCTTAAGTATTTAATCACTGATACAAATGGAAAAATATTAAAAAATTCAAATGATTTAAATAATTTATTAAAAAATGCTAATTGGAAAAAATTATCTGGATAAGATTATCTTCTTTGACCAAAAAGTCTTAGCAACATTATAAACAAGTTAATAAAATCTAAATAAAGAGTCAACGCTCCCATCACAGCTTTTTTACCTATGACTTCACCAGTATCGCTGGACACATACATATTTTTGATTTTCTGAGTATCATAAGCTGTTAAGCCAACAAAAATTAGAACTCCTAAAATTGAAATCACAAAATACATCATTGATGATTTCATAAAAATATTAACTATCGAAGCAATAATAATTCCAATTAAACCCATCATTAAGAAAGATCCTAATTTTGTTAAATCTCTTTTTGTTGTATAGCCATAAATGCTCATTGCACCAAAAGTGGCTGAGCAAATAAAGAAAACTCTCGTTACACTCATACCAGTGTAGACTAATAAGATTGAAGATAAAGATAAGCCCATTAATGCAGCGAACACCCAAAAAGTCGTCTGAGCTTTTGATGCACTCATTTTATTTATTCCGAAACTCATATAAAAAACTATTCCTAATGGTGCCAACATAACAATCCACTTAAGTCCTGACATATAAATAGCATTTCCAATCTGAGTTAGACCAACGATTGAACCTACATCATTTGTGACAACTGACAATTTAAACGTCAAAAGAGCAATTATACCAGTTAGCAATATTCCTGTTGCCATGTAGTTGTAAACTTTTAGCATGTAAGCTCTAAGGCCTTCATCCATTACAGCTGTTTCTTGTGCTGCAGATTTAGCTCTCGCTAATATTCCTTTTTTATCAAATTCCATTATGGCTTAATATAATATTCTTTTACTAATTATTCAAGATACCTTAAAAGATTTATAAAATATAAACGCTATAAAACCTCAATGAATTATAAAAAATTAGGAAATATAGATTTAGATGTAAGTACAATTTGTCTCGGAACAATGACATGGGGTGAGCAAAATACTCAAGATGAAGGTTTTAAACAAATGGAATACGCTTTAGATCGAGGAGTAAATTTTTGGGATACAGCAGAAATTTATTCAATTCCTCCAAGGGAAGAAACATTTGGAAGAACAGAAGAAATTATAGGTAATTGGTTTAAAAAAACAAAAAAAAGAGACAAAGTCATTCTTGCCTCAAAAGTTTGTGGACCAATGAGAGAGTATGTTCGAGGTGGAGGTAATCAGTTTGGAAAAAAAAATATTACTGAAGCATTAGAAGGAAGCTTAAAAAGATTAAAGACAGATTATATCGATTTATATCAACTTCACTGGCCTGAAAGAAATACAAACTTTTTTGGTAAATTGGGTTACGAACATGGTGATAATGGTGAGTGGACTAAATTTGAAGAAATTTTAGAAAATCTTAAAAAATTTATAGATGAGGGAAAAATTAGATATATTGGTTTATCTAATGAAACTCCTTGGGGTTTATCGAAATTTTTAGAAATTTCTAAAGATAAAAATCTTCCAAGAATGCTTTCTGTTCAAAACCCTTATAATTTACTTAATAGAACCTATGAAGTAGGTTTAGCTGAAATGTCTGTTAGAGAACAGTCTGGGCTTTTAGCTTATTCGCCACTTGCTTGTGGATATCTGTCTGGGAAATATAGAAATAATCAGCTACCAAAAGGTTCTAGAATTGCACTCCATAAAGATTTTTGGACAAGATATAGTAAGCCTAATGCAGAAAAAGCAATTGAAGCCTATTATAACATAGCGCAAAAATATAAATTAGATTTATCACAAATGTCTTTGAAATTTTTAGAAATTCAACCCTTTGTAACTTCTGTTATCATTGGTGCAACTACGATGGAGCAGTTGAAAACCAATATAGAAAGTGTAAATATAAATCTAACCGAAGAAATTATAAATGAAATTAACGAAGTACAAAAAATTTATCCAAATCCATGTCCATGATAAAAAAAAGTTTAGTAATATTTTTTACTATTATAATATTTGCAATCTTTCCTTCTAAGGCTGAAGAATTAAAGAAAATTGGAAAGTTCAAAGATTGGGAAACTATGGTATTAGTAGAGTCTTCGGGAACTGTTTGCTTTGCTCAGTCTTCTCCTGTTTTACAGGCACCAAAAACTAATAAAAGAGATGCTAGATTATTTGTAACGTTCAGACCTAATGAAAAAATTAAGGATGAAATTAGTACAAGTCCCGGATATGAATTTAATAAAAATAATTCTGTAACAGCAACTTCGGGAAAAAATAAAATTAAATTTGATATTGTTCAGCAAGGTTTTGCTTGGATAGCAGATAATAAAATAGAAAAAAAAATGATTAAAGTCATGAAAAAAGGTTCGAGAATTATGATATCCGGGTATAATCAAAAAGGATCTCAAACAATTGATCATTACTCACTTTTAGGATTTACAAAAGCATATAATGCTGCAAAGTCAGCTTGCAGTTAATAGATGAAATCTAAAAAAAAGATAGTCCTTGCTTATTCTGGAGGCTTAGACACATCTATAATTTTAAAATGGTTACAGGAAAATTATAATGCAGATGTTATTTGTTACACTGCAGACATAGGTCAAGAAATTAATAAAAAAAAAATAATTAAAAATGCAAAAAAACTAGGTGTTAAAAATATTATAATTCAAGATTTAAAAAATACATTTGTTAAGGATTATGTATACCCAATGATTAGAGGACATGCAGTTTACGAAGGTGTTTATTTATTAGGAACATCTATTGCTAGACCACTAATTGCAAAAGATCAAATTAGAATTGCAAAAAAATATAAAGCTTATGCAGTATCTCATGGAGCAACTGGAAAAGGTAATGATCAAATAAGATTTGAATTAGGCTATCATTATTTTGGGCCTAAAATAAAAGTGATAGCTCCATGGAGAAATTGGAAATTAAAATCTAGGACAGATCTTATAAATTATGCAAAAAAGCATAACATAACTATTCCAAAGGACAAAAAAGGTAATCCACCTTTTTCAATAGATGATAATTTATTTCACACTTCTACTGAAGGGAAAATTTTAGAAAATCCAAAAAATTCAGCTCCCGAATTTATTTTTCAAAGAACTGTTTCTCCTGAAAAATCTCCAAATAAACCATCATATGTAACAGTTAATTTTAAAAATAGCGATCCAGTTGGAATAAATGGAATAAAATTGTCACCTGCTAAACTTTTATCAAAACTCAATGATTTAGCTGGAAAAAATGGTGTAGGTAGAGTTGATTTGGTAGAAAATAGATTTTTGGGAATCAAATCAAGAGGAGTTTACGAAACGCCAGGTGGCACACTTCTCATAAATGCACACAGAGCTATTGAAAGTGTAACATTAGATAAAAACACAATGCATAAAAAAGATTTAATTATGCCAAGATATGCAGAATTAATTTACAATGGGTATTGGTATTCAAAAGAAAGATTAAAGCTGCAAAAAATTATTGATTTAAAAAAAAACAAAGTAACAGGAGATATTAGATTAAAATTATATAAAGGTGGAATTACAATTCAATCAAGAGTTACGAAAAGTAATGCTTATTCTATTAAAAAAGTCTCATTTGAGGAAAATAAATCGTTTAATAAGAATAATGTTGAAAAATTTATTAAATTTCACAAAAATAAGCTTTGATCGTAGAAAAATTTAGGACAAATTAACATTTGTTAAAATCTCTAAAAATTATATCTTTATATTATGAGTTCAATTAGAATTTGGATGAAAGAAGCTGCAAACATTTTATTTGATGATAGTAAAAATGATCTGCGCTCACTTCCTAAAACTGTCAGATTGCAGATTCTTTTAGTCTTAAGTTTTATATGGACAACGGTATTTAGTTTATATGTCTTTTCTTATACAACCTTCGCATTTGGTTGGGCTGGTATATATCTTGCTCATGTTGGCCTAATATTTGCAGTTTATATGACATTCAAACAATTTCATAGAGCAGAAGAAAAATCTAACAGTGTTTTTCAAACAAAAAATTTTGATCCATTCAAAATAATGGTTATTGTTTTTGTTGTAGTTTTCATATTCGTTTTTTCAAAAGGAATAGAAGTTCTTACAAAAACAAACTCTTACACTATACCATATGATGGTCCATCAAAATCAGTATTTGAAAAATGGCTTCCATTTAGTAAGGATAAGTAATGGAAAAAATTGCGAAAAATTTACAACTTTTATTAATGTGTATTATTTTAATAAGCACGGTAATTGCTGTTGGTATCGAAATCAAAAATATGTTTCTTAATAAATCAGTTACACTAGCTGATCTGTTGTTAATGTTTCTTTACTTAGAAGTTTTAGCAATGGTTAGAGTTTTTTGGGATCAGCAGTCAATAAGTATAACTTTACCTCTTCTTATAGCAATCACTGCACTAGCGCGATTTATTATATTACAAGGAAAAGAAATGGATCCATCTGCGCTAGTCTATGAAGCTGTTGCTATAGTACTTATTGCGTCTGCAATAGTAATTTTAAGATTGAGACATAGTGATAAATTAGGTCTTAAAAAGAAAAAAAATAAATAAATTTAATGAACTTTGGGACGTCAAGAGCTTCGGCTATTGAAAAATTAAATAATTTTATTGAGAAAAATTTATTTGAGTATTCAAGATTAAGAAATTTTGATTATGGTCCAAAAAATAGATCTAATATTTCATGTCTATCTCCTTATATTACTCATGGTATAATTTCTGAATTAGAATTAATTAAAAAAGCATTGAATAAACTCTCATTTTCTAAAAATGAAAAATTTATCCAAGAAGTTTTATGGAGAACGTATTGGAAAGGTTGGTTGGAATTAAGGCCTAATATTTGGTCGGATTACATAAACGAACTTAAAAAAATTCGAGAAGAATTTAAAGACAATGCTGATTACAAAAATGCGCTTGAAGGTAAAACTAAAATTGAATGTTTTAATGAATGGGTAAATGAATTAAAAGAAAACAACTATTTA
>CESM01113125.1_pt1 | contig 17108 bp, 11 predicted proteins | sample 361421 | NCBI WGS metagenome assembly CESM01 (sample SAMEA2622219, study PRJEB7988) | marine metagenome | isolation source: saline water (ENVO:00002010), including | reverse complement strand
TATTAACAGTTGATCCTAAATTGAAATAATAGTTATTACCATAGCCATATACTGTTCCATCAGATGTACGAACATAATGCGACCAATAACCACTATAGTAATGTCCCATTGATATAAAATCTTCTATTGCAATATCTGTATTACCTATGTAACTAGACCCTGATGATTCTGTATGATTCCAAGGCGAAGGATATAAGAATGCACCATAATAACTTGTAGCACTTGTTGTAGCTTGATATGGGTGTGCAGTAGAATGATATCCCCATAACCATAAACGACCTTGAGTATCTAAGCCATACCACCCCGGAGCATTATATCCACTTGTTCTCATTGGAAAACAAGCCTTCATTGTTGTTGATGGGAATACTAATGCAGTTTTACTAATTGTACCATCAGCACTTGAGTTAACTGTATAGTGTTGATAAGTATCAAATGTAGCAGTAGAAGGTATATTAACACCTGTAGTAGCTGTTGTATTTCCTTGTAGTTGAGCGCCGTTAGCGTTATAGCCAACCATTCTAAAGCCATTACCTGTATTTGTAGCTATAGTAAGTTGATACATATCACCCGGCCCATCTGTAGTATTTGAATTACCTGAATCTGAATTACCTAGCCAAAGCACAGCAGATGATGTTTGTGCATTACCTGTAATATTTACAGCACTAAAGTTTTCTGACCCTCCAACTTGTTGAAACGCCGATTGATTCGTTGTATTACCAATACCTAACTGACCATTGCCATTATAACCAATGGAAAATAAATCACCATTTGCTTGTATAACATACCCTTGTGCTGATACACCTGAAGAGTAATATCCCATACAATGCAATTCAGCTTGTTCAACATTGCTTACTCCTGTTAATTGTCCAAAAGATTGACGGGCAGAACCACCACCTACACCATTTGTATCACTACCACAATGAAATAAATTACCACTTCCATCTACAACCCAAGTGCAATACAATCCTGCAGATATCATTTTAACATTTGATATACCTGTAATTACAGTAGGTACAGACCTTGCATTAGTTGTACCATCTCCTAATTGTCCTTGAGCATTATGACCAAATGCCATAACTCTGCCGTCGTGTAAAATAACAAATACTCTAATATTTGTACTCCATTGATAACCTCCATACCAATTTGGTACGATACAAGCAATTTCACAAGTAACACTATTGTTCGTTGCATCTGGCCCAAAGTATGGATTCTTAACCCATTGGTATCTATCTACTGTATCTCCTAATCCTAATTCACCACTACCATTTTCTCCTGTTACAAACATATTACCTTTGTTTGTTAATGCCCAAGAAGAACCACCTTTATTCCACATACGAACAAAGTATTCTCCACTCTTTAATCCACCAAATTCCATAGACATTTTACTTTTTAGCACGACATTATCTACTGCACCATTACCTACAGGTGCGGCACTATAATAGTTATACCCTCTCATTAATGGTTCGTAGTTACCATTTAAGTAGCAAAGAGTAGGTGTATTACAATGCATATCGTTTCTTGCTCTTTTTACAGGGCCACATTCAGGGTTTGGCATACCATCATAAGGAATCCAATCTGCACTTGCACCTGATTTACCATTGTATTCTGCTAACCAAGGTCTTTTACCATCTGTGCCTGTATCAGTAGTAGCTTTAAATGTATTAGCATATAAAGGAACATTACTTCCTAAAATATCTACTTGATAAAAAGCATCAGAGTTTGACCAAGTAATTGATGTTCCACTAGCTTTTAAAATCTGTCCTGTTGAACCTATAGGTACTCGTTGTTCAACCGATCCGTTATGTGTAAGCAAATCACCAGATGTAGTTAATGTACCTGTACCCTGTGCCATTACATTCCAATGTGTAGTATTAGTTGAGGAAGGTGCTCCTGCATTTGTTCCTGTCTTAGATGTAGTATTTACATAGACCCAAGATGAACCAGAATGCGACACTACATCATCTGCTTCGTATGTATTACTCGTAGAGAATGCACCTCTCCAAGTAAACTTTATTTTTCCTAAATCAACTGTTGCCATTTTTCTACCTCCTTTATGGCATATTTATTAGCAAATGTCCACTAGTGTCAATACTCATAAAAATTGAGCCTGTTGCGAAGAAATATGTATCATAATCAGAAAGTGTTAGATTCTCTGATCCTCCCACTAATGTATGCTCTTGTGTTGCTATAGTTCTACCTGTGCCATCTACTGTTTTTTTAAGACCAAAAAACTTACTAGCTATAGTAGAAATTGCACCAACCTGTGCATTAATTGCTTCTTTTGTACGAAGAGGTGTCATACCTTTCGTGTTTTCTGTACCTGTTTGTGCTTCAGATTGACTAGCAATAGATAAGAAAATACCATCTGATCCGTCTGCACCTGCAGGGCCTTGTGTGCCATCAGAACCTCTAGGTATTGTTAAATTAAGAACTCCTGTAGTAGCATCATATGTTGAAGATGCACTTGTACCTGCATCACCTGTAGCTACATTTACTGTTTGTACACCTTGTGCAGATTGCGCAATAACATTACCATTTGAATCAAAAGCTAGAGTTTTACTTGCTCTGCTTGTTTTTGCAGGTAATGTTAGTGTTGCATCATCATCATAATCTAATAATTTTATAGAACGGGTATGTATTTTGTCTTGATCTGCAAATATAGCTACAGCTTTATCTAACTCTGTATTAAGTGCAGTTATATCAAAAGCACCATTTACAGGAAAATCTGTAGTTCGTTCTATTACAATATCTCGTAAAACAATTATTTTTTGTCCTGCTGTATGACCTGCACCAAAAGTAATTGTAGCTCCTGTACCAAATTCATATGCACTATCGCTTGATGAATTAGTAGCTGTAACTTTGTATTGTGTGGTTGTTGTAGGATTTACATTGTATGTAGCTAAGGTACTATCTACATATACTTTTAAATCTTCAATAGCAAAAAACTCAAAGGTAATACTATAAGTTGTTTGACTAGCTGTAGCTGTAAACTCGTGCCTTGGATTATTCTGTGTTGACGCTATTGTCATTCTATACCTGCCAAACTATTATATGTTTGTTTAAATGTATCATCCCATAACCACAAACTGTTGTATGGTATCATTCGCCTAAAGATAGCATGTCTTTCACGATTTGACAAATCTGAGTCAGTAAAAGCCTGATGTAAATCTAACAACATAGATGGTGCCGCACCTGATATTTCTCCCCAAGCATCTCTTTCTGTCGGACTTCCAAATCTATTATCTAAACCTACCATAGGTCTTAAACCATATGAATTATCAAAAAATCCACCAGATACAGTTTCTACCATAAAGTTCATATCTCCTGCTAAAGATAATATTCCTGATAATTCTACGGCTCGTACAATTTTTTCTCCAAATGGTTTGTCCTCATATAAATCTCCACTCTTAATTCTATCAGCTACCATACCAAATGTAACTAAAGCTAATCCTCCTGTTATTGCAGGACTAACACCATCTCTATTTTGCACTAAGTTTGTTGTCAATCTTTTTACAGAAGATATTCCATACGAGTAAAATTGTAAAATAAGTGCCAACCAAGCATTATTAATTTTACCTCCAAGATCACTTTTTTGAAAACCAAAGTATCGCATTAGAGGATTGTCTAACATTTGTGCAATACCTTCATCATTAATTCTAATAACACCCTGCATCATATTTGGTCTATCTGCTACATTTGGTGTAATAATTGTTCTTTGTATGTCAGAAAATACTGCATTAGCTAGTGTTCGTCTTGCTTCAATACCACCTCTACGACTTGCCCAAGCATTAGTATTAGCTAATATTTGATCGCCATTTTTTTCAAAGGGCATACTAGCTATAGTTTCTGCCATATTTTCATCAATACCAAAAGATGCTAATCTTCTTTTACCTAGTCTATCTAATTGACCTCCAGATAGTTTTATACAATCTTCCATAAATCTGTGCATACTAGTTAAACCAACAAATTCTTTTAATATGTGTGTCCACGGGGTTAAGCCATTTAACATAAAAAAAGCATTTTGTGGTCGTTCTAGCCATTGTCCAATATATTTATCAAACCAACCCTGTTTATTTTTTCTGCTGTTTGTAATACCTCCATCATACATAAATCTTCTCATATAATTTTGCAAAGTCATTTCAGATACAGGTGCAAGATATTGTAAATCTTTAAGATTACTTCTTCGTAGATTATCCATACCTTTTAAAAAAGGTTCAATATTACCTTTCATTATAGATCCAAATCCTTGTGTCATTATTGGTCTAGCTAATTCAGGTATAGCACTATATACAACTCTACCCATATACGCTAAAGATGCCCAATTTTTCATAGCTTGTGCAGAACGAACACCAAATGTAGTAGGATCAGCAGAATATAATGTGCCTAATATTTTATCTTTTTCATCTATAAAAGCATTAATAATTGCCGCTCTATCAGTATCTTTAACATTTCTTAATATTAAATCAATTTCTGTTCTTGTAAGAAAATCATTCATATGAGTATCACCAAACTTTTTTGCTAACTCTACTGCAGGTGCAACACGCTCTGAGTATGAACGAAGCAAAAAGGCGGCGTCTGTTTCAATAAAATCTAATACTTCTTTGTTTGGTATTTTTAAAGTTCTTACTAATAATGGTCTTGCACCTACTTTATATCTACCATCAAGATCAAAACCATATCCTGCTATACCTTCACCATCTTGCCATCTAGCTTCATTCTCTGTAATTTGATTAAAATAAAATTCTACTTCTGCATCAACAATACCTGAATGTGCATTTTGTCTATATACTATTCGCTCTGCATCTGTCATAGCAAAACTATTACGAATCTCAATATAACTTTGTCGTGAATGTGAGTCTGCTAATTGTTCTTCTATGTTTCTACGAAGTATTTGTCTAAACTCATCTTCATTTTCTAATATAGCATCTCGTTTCCAAATTCTATGTAAATATGATTCATCTGCCCAATAAGGTCTATCCGATTGAAATACAACTTGTTGATTTGAATAAAACTCAGTTTCTGCTTTAAGTCGCTTAAACATAGTTTCTAGTCGTTTTACATTATCTTCGCCAAGTCTATCTATGTTTGCTTGTTGTACAACTAAATCTCCATCTGCATCAAGAGAACCTACTTCTCGTACTATACGATTCATATGAAATTGTTTCTTTTTTATTAATTGTAAATAACTTTGGTTATTTGCATACATTCCATTTTCAGCTAATTGGTCATCATAAAACTTTGTTATTTTTTTATATACACCTGCTGATCTTCTTAAATTTTCTAAAACTGCTTCACTAACTTGATTGGTAAGAGATTCAGGATCAACAACAAATCTACCTAACAATTCACTATATTGTTTAAAATCCATTTCATCTGATACGCCTCTTGAATTTCTAGTAAATCTATCTTGTACATTATTAACAAATGCTTTTGCTGCTTTTGCTGTTTTGACTAATTCAGTTTTAAATATCCCCATTTCTGCATCAGCACCTGTTAGTGATAAAAAGTTATTTTCAATCTCTCGTAACCCTGCTACAATTTCTGCATTATGTCTTGTGCCTACGGCAGTAACTACAGACTCTGGTGTTGCTTTAAATAAATCATTTATTTTATTTACTGTTGCATAATCACCACTTAGCTCAATCATTTTTACTATTATTTCATTTGCTAGTTTTTTGTCTTTTACTTTTTTACCAACAGTATTAAGTACCATTGAAGCGTTAGTCCAATTTGGTAACATACCTAATAACTCATTAGTATCTGTAGTAGCTAAATAATATGACTCAACTTTAGTATCTTTTATAACAGCTTTGTTTAATCTTTTTTCATAATCTAGTGTAGATTCATTTCTTGTTTTTTTAAACTTAGGATAAACAGCTTTATAAATAGATTTTTTAATATTAAAGTTAACCCAATCATTAGCCGATTTAAAAAAGTTATCGCCTACTCTAATTCCTAATCGTTCTTGTAAATATTGCAAATGCTTTCTTGTAATAAATTGTCCTTTTGCAACTACAAAATCAACACTAACTTGTGGCGATCCATCTACTATTTGATAACTTGCTATTTCTGTATTTAATCTAAAATTATCACCCACAGCACCTGTAGCTTCAGCACGAGTTGTATCTTGTAATATTTTTGTTTGACCTGTTTCACTTACATTACGCTCCACATCTTGTAATCTTAGACTAGCACTTCTAACTCTTGCTGTTCTTCTTGGTGATGCTCCACGGACAGTTCCATATGGTCTTACTCTACGATTTTGTTGATCTCTTCTGTTTTTAATTATAACTCCGGGAGAATTTGATTTAAAATTAAATATTACATCAACATCATCATAGTTAATTCCATTGTCTATAGCGTCTATAATTTGATTTGCATCTTCAACAGTTGCATCAATCGTTCTATCAGCTAATATTCTTCTTGCTACTTGCTCTCCTAAAGTTTCTGTCATTCTTCCGTATAAGCCACCAAATAGACCACTTACACCAAATGCAAATCCAATATTACCAACACTTTCGCCTATAGTAGATGTCGGATCAAGAGCAGAACGAACAACCTCTGTACCTGCAACTATTCCTGCACCTGCTCCACCTGCTCTTACTGCACCTCTAAAAAATCCTAATCCTTTTGCTAGTGGTATTGGTATTAATGTAGTTGGATCAAAAGCGGCGGCAACAAATCCCGGAAGCAATCTATCGCTATATTCTAATCTATCTTTAATTTCTATATTTTTGTCTATACGCTGTATTATAGCTTCCATATGTTTTCTATTACGAACATTAAAAAATGAGCGTTTATATGGTCTGTAGCGTGAAGGCACATCTCTATCAAAATCTATATCTTCTCGTGGCTCATCTAAATACGACCTATCTTGGTTTAGATACATATCAAGTTCACCAAGATAACTTGTTGCCATATGGTCAGTTACATCTTGTAAAAATGTATTTCTAATTCGCATAGGGCGTCGTGAACCTGTAAACTTTGGTTCTATTTTTTGGAACATATGTTTTTGCAACTCACTTTGTTGCTGTGGCTCTAATTGTAAATTATTTAATCTTTCAAATTTTTCCATATTATTACATTAGTTCTGGACTTCTTACATTAAGTATATCTTGCATTCGTCTACGATATTCTTCGTCTTCCATACCTTTTCTTTTTAATTGTCCTTCGGTATATATCATTGATAAATTAAGTTTTCTTTTCATTTCTAAATTAGCAAATGGATATACAACAATAGGGTCTTGTGTAGTTCTGTTTTTTAATGGTGTCATCATACCATTAGTAGGACTCATTATAAGATAAGGAACTTTAGCTAAATCATTTAATGGTAAAGATTCATCACCTGCAAACATTAAACTTAATCCATCTGGAGTAGTTCCAAGACCTCTTTTTAACGCTTTTTCTTTTTCTCTATCAGTTTCAAAATATCCATCTTTATCTATTACTTCTAAAACATATTTAATTATTTCATCATACCCACTTTCTATTCCTGCTTTTTTCATAATTTTTCTACTTATTGGATAACGAACAGCAATACCTTGTTCATCAGGATGATAATTACCTGTAGCACTTACTTGTATATCACTTACGCCAAAATAATTTTGCGACATATTTTCAAATCGTTTGTCAAAATATTCTTTAGCAATACTTTCTTTATAAGAATCTGTACCTACAGTTACTTTAAATGTTGCATGTAATAAGTTTAGTTCTTTTTCTGGTGGCTCTGCTCCAAATTTATCTGCAAATTTTTTTCGTATTACATTAAATATAAGTCGTTCAGGATCAGTACCATCAGTATTTCTTAAACTAACTTTTTGCTGTGCTTTTGCTATGTCTGCACTAAACTCTTCTTCTATAAGCCTTTTTCTTGTTTCCTCTGTAATTGTACCAAACAATGCTTTATCTCTTACTAATTGATTTAACAAATATTCTGCATCTTTTAAATCTCCTCTAGGATTATGACCAAAAAACATAAAATCAGGACGACCACCAAACTTCGGTTTAGCAAGAACATCTTGAACATAATCTAACACGCCACCTGCCTTTTCCGAATGATTTATTAAAAATTTCATTTGCATTTTAAGCATATTACCCGTTTCTGCTGTATTGTGATTTCCTAATCTGCTTAATGCTATTACTGTTTTAGCGATATCTAAGCCACGATTTGCTACATCATCACCTAAATAAAAACGAGCATTAGGATCGTTAGAATATGCTTGTACAAATTTATCTCCGTTAGTTGGACTATCAAATATGTCTTTAGCCATATCTGACTTTGCAGGATTCCACAAATTACCATCAGTTTCTCCTAACATTGATTGTGATAAATTTTGTTCAAAACTTACTTCAGAACCCATTTTGTTTAATCCTGTTATCTTTGAACTAAGAGCATCATTAATTATATTTTGTCCTGCTGTGCTTAATTCACCTACAGATTCAACAAAAGTTTTATTATCTAAAATAACAGTATTACCTTCTTTATCTATTAAAGGAACTTTTGCATAAACACCATCTAGTAAATATTTTATGTTTTCTGCATTATTTTGTAATCTAGTAATTCCAACAGATGTTTCATCAAATGTATTTTCAGGATCAAGATATTTGCCCATAACTTTAGAAAATGCACTTAAATCTTGATATGATTGTTTTACAATTTTACCTTCTATTCGTGCTGTTTCAGATAACGGAGAATACAAATCTACAATTTGATTTATTTCTGCTATCTCTCCTTCTATTGACAAACCTGTTGTTACTTTAGATTGAATTGTATTTTCTATCCTTTTTATATCTTCTGTGTAAGATAAATCATTTTGAGCATCTGTTTGTTTGTTAAGAGCATATTGTACATCTTTTTCACCACCTACAGTTAATCTATTAATACTTGGTAATATTAAATTGAATAATTCATCACCTGTTTCTTTTCTAATTTGCTCAGATATTACATCAACAAAAGGTTTAATTTCATCTGACGATCCTTGATTAGCTAATATAGATTGTTTTTTCTCATCTATTAATTGTGCTAAATCAGTTTGTATTTCATTTTTTACACGAAACACATACAGTTCATTTTGTTTTTCTTGTTTTTCTGCATTCCACCATATATTAAGTGGTTTAGGAATATTAAATTTTGTTGTAGTTACTTCTTTTCCATTCTTATCATATGATACAATTTTGTCAGTAGTTATTTTAAATTCTTTATTATAGTTGTCTGCATACACATCATCTACTGCTAACTGCAAATCTTTAAAACCTTGACTTAGTTGTTGTGTTGCATCTGCCCAAGCATCAGCAGTAAGACCTGCCTGTCTTGCCGCTTCTTTTGCACCTTTAGGTTCAACAACACCAAGTGTGTTTACTAAATTAGTTGTTAATCTTTCTCTTCTTACTGCCATTTATTTAATTTGTAAAAAAATTACCCTTTGCACCTTGTGCCGCTCTAACTAAATCACCACCTGCACTTGCAAGATTACCATACATTCCATACCTTGCCGCTGTTTGTCTTGCTTTAAATCCTGATGCTGATGCCTGTGCCGCCATACTTGTTTGTTGTGCCGCTCTTTGTGATGAAACTACATCTGCAAGTCCATTAACTTGTAATCTACGAATATCTTGTTTAACTGTTTTTTTACTAGATTTAAAGAATGCACCAAAACTTGGTGAGTCTAAATCAACATTACCTGCCGCTAAAGCAACTTTGTTAGATTTCATATTTCTTAAATAATCTCGTTTTCTATCATTAATTTTTTGTTGCATAGCTAACATAGCTTGTTTTGCATTTTCTTCTTCTTGGCGTCTTTGCATTTCATACGCCATCTGTTCATAATTTTGTTGTTGTCTTAAACTTTTTTGTTGTTGAAAATATCCAACTACACTAAAAGCTGTACTAATTGCACTAAAGACTGCGCCGACTGCATTACACATTAAAACATTACCTCTGTTGTTATTGCTAATATTCTAAATGGTACAGGTACAGTTTGTGTAATTTGTACATTTGGCGTTTGTGTATAGCCAAGTGTATGTACATCTTTCTTTCCTGTGTAACCTACCATTTGTAAACCATTATCATTTAGTAATAAGTCATTTCCGTTAATTTGTAAATTATATGTTTTAGATAATTCTAACACAGTTTTACCAATTTTTCTTGGATAACCATATGTTGAACCTAATCCTCTAATTGCCGTAGCTGAATCAACAGGTAGTGTTTCTATATCTACTGTATAGTTAAGACCTATATCACAAGCAGATGCAGGCAACTGAAAGTTTGCATTACCATTTGAATCTACTGTAGCAGAGCCATAATATCGTATATCGTCATCCTCTGTTGAACCTGATGTTGCATGTACTATTTTACCTCGTAAATCAGGATCGGCGTTTAAACCTGTAAAGACTCTACTTGTTGTAAAGACTACACTTGCATTGTCAGATGCTGACACATTAACATCTACAACTACAGTATATTCTCCAGATACTCCTGTAGATGCTACACTTTGTATTTTGCAAGATGTACTGTTTACAGTAAATTCTTCTCCTGTTGTTGGTGCATTAACAAATCCATCTAATACTAATTGTCTTTGGTTACTAACTGTACCATTTACTAATATTGTGCCGTGTGGTTGGTATGACCCAGAGAGAATTTTTGTTATTGAACAATCAGTAGGTATAGCAAATTGTGAATTAGATACTTGCTCTAAGTAATATTTTGTAGCACCATTTATTGTTCTTTTAGTAACAATATATAAAAAGTTAGTTAATCCTGTTGCAGAAATGTATGTTCCGTCTGTTTCCCATATTGTCCATCCTGCTAACTTTTCTTGTCGCTGTGCAGAAAATACAGCAAGTGTACCATCTCCATTAATAAACATCATAAACTGTTCTGTTCTTTTACCACTAGCTTTAAGTATTGCAGAGTCTTGTGGATTGTTAATAGCGTGTGGAGAAATAAATGTTAAAACTGTAGGTACATAATCTTCTGTTGCTGTATTGTAAAAAAACTCTCTTACTGTTTTACCATTGGGTTGTACAAAGATTGCCGCACCATCAAACAATCTTGGCATACATACTTGTGTAGATCCTAAATTAGATTGTCTTTCTATTCTTAAATCTGTTGGTGTTAATGGTTTACCAACTTGTGGCTTGAGATAGAACTCACCTGTGCTTGTAAATATTTCTAAATGTTTACCTGCAACAATATGTCTTATTTCATTAATCTGGTCAGATGAAATAGATATTTGTATGCTATCTGTATCTTCTGCCTCACCTACATCAAAATTAAAAAATTCAGAAGTTTTACTACTTGCAATAAAATCTGCTATTGCTCCACCTGCAAAAAATAATCTTTGTTGATGAAATTTGCAGGTAGTAGGAAAACCATTGTATGCACTATAAACTTGCTCATCCCATTGTCTTGTTGGTGGATGTCCTATAACTCTCATATTTGTACCACCTCCATCAGCAGAATCTCCACCCGTATCACTTCCTCCTGCAGTATATGTATATCGGTCGTCATCAAGAACTGTAATAGTAAATGTTCCATTTAGATTAGTTGCAGATAATCCATTCCCATCTTCATTAAGTATAGACTCTGCACCTTCTATTGTAATACTTGCACCTGAAGCAAATCCGTGAGCAGGATGTAATACAGTTATTGTTCCACCACCTTCTTCACTTTTAAGAGGGTCATCATCAAGTTCAATTCTTACATCTTTCATTAATGTGCCTATAGCTTCTTTTGCATTAGTTACAGCAGTTATTTCTAGTTCTGATCCGTGATATCTAACTCTTGTTCCAACCATTCCTGACTCAAAATAATCTGCACTTGTTGTTAGATTAACATTAGTCTGTGCAGTAGTTTGATCTATATCTAAAGTTATTTCATCATCAGCAAATTTAAAATATGGTTGATATACTTCATCATTGTTTGTGCTTACTTTAAAAGCAAAAGAATCAAGAAAAAAAGATGTAGCACTTGTTCTTTTAATAATTTGTGGAATAAAAGTTTTGTGTGTAACAATCATTGTATCAGCTTGTTGTGTAAATGAAAGTTCATACAATATTGCACTTGTCCAAGGACAGCTTGTAAAACTTTGTAAAAGTGTGCCATTAGAAGAAAAGATTTTAAGTTTAGTATTTTGGAAAGCTATTATATATTCTTGGTTTTCGCTAAATATAAAATGTTCTAACCTTGTTTCTTCTCCAAGATCGTATCTAAATACTGTACCCTGCCTTCTTTCTATTGGCCCTTGGTTTAAACAAAATACATTTCTAGCTTTTTTTAATGATTGTTGATAAGCATCAATATCGGTACGAGTAATAAATGTTTCATCTACTTCGCCACGAGTAAAACTATTCTGGTGAGTTCTTTGTATAGCCATATAACATTCTAACTATCTGGAACAACTGCTCTTACTCCACTTGCAGTTGCCCTATTTCGTACTTCTATTAATAAACTTGTATTTAGCTTTCTGCTAGTTTGTGTTTGTGATTCCATACTACGAGCAACAACAAGTTGTTGTCTTGCTCTTTTTTCATATAATAAAGATAGCTGATCGTTCCTAGCTATAGCACCTGCAAATAAACTTGCTAATTCAAATACTAGTGCTTGTGTAAAATAATCTGGAAATTCTTTTTCGTGTGGTTGATATGTATAATGTAAAACAACAACATCATTCTGCCCTGTATTTGTGTAAAGAAACTCATTGTATCTGTCATATTGTATTACATTATCTGACACAGTAGCTGTATGTATTAGAATAGTATCATTAGGTATTTGATATGCTGAATCCCATTTGTCTAGTGGGTCAGTTGTTACTTTTGTAACCTGTTCTTGTTTTGTTGCAAATCTCCATCTTGCTTTTGTAAGCATTGCTCTTAATGTTGTTTCATATAACTGATTAGCAACTTTACTTTCAACAGTATTATCAGTAAATGATGCTACTAAATTTGCACCAATTAAAACTAAACCTTGATTACATATATCTATTTTACTTACCATAATCTAAATATCGGGGGAGTTGCCTCCCCCAATACCCTATGTACCATTAATAGTTGTTACAGTAGCCGCCGCCGTTGCACTTGATACAACAAGGACATCTACAGTTCTTGTACCACCCGTTGATCCAACAGTAATGATTACATCATTCTGATGAAGTTGATTGGTAGCACTATTGAAATAACCTGATCCTGCAATGGTAGCAACAGCATCAGCAGAGTTGTAGAGATAAACATTTTGATCTCCACCACCTGCAACTTTTTTTAAGTTTGCTTGAGTAAAAGCCATTAGTTTTCTCCTATTCTGTTATTTGACATTCAATCGCACCATCATTGTCAATCATCACAGCACCCATAGACATATATGAAGTGATTAGATTACTGACCTTTTCAGGTATATAGTTTACTTCAGTTCTGATATCAGAACCCATAGCTAAACCAACAGACGATCTGTGGTAAGCGTGGCAATCTCTAGTTGTACTAGAAAGCGACAGACCAGAGAAAGAGAACCATAAGAACCCTAACCATCTCTTAGCCGTCATACCACCTGCATATGGTAATTCTTTTTCACCGATATACTCTGCTCTTGAGAATTGGTCAATTTGTAATAAATCTGCCCAACCTGCTGAAGATACAACAAAATATCTTTGTCCATCATCAGGAACATCAGCTTCGCCAAAGTTTTCGTAAACTGTTAACGCCTTTGCAAGTGTAAGACCTGCAGAGCCGTGTACGACATTGTTACTATTAGACCCTGCATCTAACACATCAACAATAAGTTGATCTGTTTTTCTACCTAGAGCAGAAGCCGCCGATTGTGAAAGAACTTGTCTTTCATCTATGTTAGTTTTCAACTCATCCAATCTATCAACATAATCTGCCGCATAGAAATCAGATAGAGTTACATCAACTGTATTGTGAGTTATTTCCATAGTTGGAACATTAGCGTGTCTTGATTTCTCAGTTGCACTACCTTTGCCCACCTTTTGGAATCTCGCTTGATTGCCTTTTACATTATTAAGCTGTCTTACTGTATTCCTCAGTTTAGAACCCATACGCTGATACGCCATATGGACTTCTGATTCAAACTGCTTAATAAAGGCAGTAGTAATGGAAGTTGCCATAACTATCTCCTATAAAGTTAATATTACAGTTTATGAATTGTCCTTAGATTTCTGATAACGGGTTGTCCAACGAGGGCCACACACATCATCTATGGGTTCACCTTTAAAACCTTTCGGCTCTAAATAAAAATACTTCATTTTTACATTTTTGACAAGTACCTCTTGTTTATCTACTGTAAACCCCATATATTGCACCCATCTTAATGTTGTCTTTTGTTCAGCAGTAGCAAAGTTACAAAGAAAATCATAATGACTTGCTACATATTCAAATACTCTTTTTTGGTTTCTAAGATAATGCCAAGATTTAAAAGGTTCATCAGTTGATAACCACCAAGCGGCGGCTTTTTTAGGTGTCCTATAATATGGACAACACCCAAACATTGCTATTACTTTATGGTCTGCACTATAAACAGAGAAGGTAAATGTGTTGGGTCTATTCGCACGAAACGGATATAACAAAGACCATAATGGATCACGACCTGTAAGTGCTAATTCGTATTTATCAAGTTGCCTTAGATTAGGTGCTAACTCAAAGCAGTCATCAGGAACTGCTATATCCATATACATTATCTATATAACCTAGCAAAAGCATCATCTACTCTTTTAACAAAAGATTCATCTCTTTCTCTTGGATCAAAGTATCTTGGGTCTTTCATCATAGACCTTACATCTTCTAAAGATAATTTATTTACAGGTTCTGTTTGTACAGAAGATTCAATATTTTGCCGTTGCATTGCCATCATTCTTTCTATAACTTCAATACCTTCGGCAGTTTGACCTAGTGTACCAGAAATTAATTCAGATTGGTCAGGTGAAAAAGATGTAGATACAAAACTATCTACTGCATCTAATCGTGCATTTGCATTCTCACCAAGTCTTTGCACCTCTGCATCATAGTCAGGTACATTTTGCATAAAATTATCTACATATTTATTTACACCATCTTCATACATTTCTTGTGTATAAGCATTTTCAGAACAATGTTTATTCCACCAATCAAACATAGGATTCTCTACTACCATTGTTTCTGTAACTCCTTCAGGAAGTGGTGGTAATTCGTATTCTTCAGGTGCTTCGCCTATAGCTTCTTCAGATAACTCATTAATTATTTCATCTCTAAGTTCATCTTTTTTCCCTCCAACAAACTTTTCTAACTCAACATATCCTTTTTCTAATTCTTCGTGTGAGTTAAATTTACCTAAAATAGGTGGTTCTTCATAGTCTTGTTCTTCACCTGTATCTTGTTGTAGTTCTTGTTCATCTACAGCAGGTTGTTCTTCTGTCTGTGGTTGAGGTTGAGGTTGAGGGTCTGCTTGTGGTTGTGTTTCTTCTGCTTGTATGTTTTCAATATCATCTGACATCTTTTTTCTCCTGTACTATTCGTTGACTTCTGCCTTTATTGACACGCCGTTGTATTAACCCAACTATATATCGTTGTCCTTCTAAATGTCTTAATGCAGAGTCTGATATTTCCGATCCTGCAACTGACTCAATAGTAATTTGTTTTAGATATCTTAGTATTTCTTGTGCATTATCAAGTTTAAATACACTTTCAAAAAGAGTGTTCAACAGTTGTTCCTGTTGTGTATCTCGTTCAAAGTTATCTAATCCCAATATACGATTAGGCTTTGTTTGTTTCATACTACATTTATATACATTAATTTATAAGAAATCAACTATAGACTTTTTGAGTTGCTTCAAGAACATCTTTTGGTGCCATTCCTGCCTGTTGTCCTGTCTGCATTATTTGTCCTATTTGCTGTGCAGCTTCTTGCATTTCTTCATCTGACCTAATTAATTCTTCAGGTACTCCAAGTTTTTTGGCTACAAACTTAGCTAATTCTTGTTGTTTAATAAGTACATTAGATAACTGTGGGCCAAGTCTTGCTTGTAATAAAGCTACAAATCTATCAATAGTTGCTATATCTTGTTGATTCTGTGCTTGTGCAAGAGGTGAAGAAGATTTAACTTTTATCTCTCTACCATTGATAACAGGCACTTTTATTCGCCCTTGTTTTTTTAAAATATAAACTACTCTTTGTAACACAGGTGTTACTAACTCTGCTTGTAATCTACCAAATGCCGCACCTATTTGACGAGAAAGGTCAGCCATTCTTTCTGCTACTTCTGTGGCAGACATTGGTGTCTTTTGATTTGGTTGTCCAAGCATATCATTATACAATGCTTTTTTAATATTGGATCTCATATCTTTTACTACTAAATCAGATACTTGGAAATTTCCTGCAGGTTGTACAGGTGTTAAACCACTACTACCTACTGCCTTAGGTATAATTGTTCCGGGAATTAGTTGTATATTATCTACATTAATTACGCCATCATCTTCAACTTGATACATACCAGAAATTGACATTTGTGCATTCTCAAGTATTAGTTCTATAACTAAATTTGCTGTTTTAATTGCAGGTAAAGCAAGTTGAAGTGGGCCTCTGCCATATACTTCTCCTGCACATTTACTCCATCTATAAACAATAAATGGATTTGAACCCACACCTTTAAATGTATCTTCAAACAACTCAGCTTGATACATTTCAGATATTACACAAAACTTATATATTTCATTTTTTGTGTCATCATAATCTCTATAAACTACTTCAATGACTTTACAATCTTTCTCTGGATTGTTCATCATATCTTCTTTCATTCTTTCAGGTAAAACTGCTTTTGGATAAGCTACAAGTAGTTGTTTGTATTTTATTAATCGTTCTCTAAATACATGGTCAATCTTATCATCATATCCTGAATCTAACAAAACTTGTGGTAGAGGTATAGCTTTAAATCTAACAGGTTGTATAGCATCACCTTCTTCAACAAGTAAAATTCCTGTACCTACAGCGCAATCTAAAAAGGTTTCGTGTACTTCTTGTGAAAAATTTGAGTTTTGTAATACTTCAAAGACATACTCTGTTACAGTATCTAATACTTCATTGACATCTTTTTGATCTTCTTTTGGTATTTCTGAACCTGCAACAAAAT
>CESM01100902.1_pt1 | contig 17152 bp, 16 predicted proteins | sample 361421 | NCBI WGS metagenome assembly CESM01 (sample SAMEA2622219, study PRJEB7988) | marine metagenome | isolation source: saline water (ENVO:00002010), including | reverse complement strand
CCCATGCCACCCATGCCGCCCATGCCGCCCATGCCGCCCATATCAGGCATATCAGGACCGGAATCCGGTTGGGGTTCATCAGCTACCAATGTCTCGGTTGTGAGCACTAGTCCTGCGATTGAGCCTGCAGACTGAAGGGCGTTTCTCGTGACCTTGACCGGATCAATTACACCGGCTTCGAGCATGTCGACGTATTCATTGGTTCGAGCGTTGTATCCAAAGGATGCTGAATCATTGGAGATAATTGTGTTAACAACTACGCTGGCTTCCTGACCTGCATTGTCACTAATCTGGCGAACGGGGGCTGAAAGTGCGTCATATACTGCAGAGATTCCGATTGCTCGATCCCCTGAATTGTTGGCTTTCAACTCATCAAGAACGGTGCGAGCACGGAGAAGAGCTACTCCTCCACCAACTACAACGCCTTCGGCCATAGCAGCCCGTGTTGCATTCAATGCATCATCCACACGTGCCTTCTTCTCTTTCATCTCAGTCTCAGTTGCAGCACCGATACGGAGAACGGCGACGCCGCCAGTCATCTTTCCAATGCGCTTCTGCATTTTCTCAGTATCCCACTTTGATGTTGCAACTTTCTCTTGGCTACGAAGTAGTTCAACACGCTCGCTAATCTGATCTTTGTCGCCTTCTCCACCTACGAAAGTGGTCTTATTCTTGGCAAGGATGACTTTCTCAGCACCTCCAAGTGACATTGGACCTTGGGTTTTGATGTCAGCGCTGCGATCTTTGGCAAGGACGGAAGCCCCTGTGAGAATTGCAATATCCTCCAATAATTCACCCTGTTCGTCTCCAAAACCAGGGGCTTTGATTGCTGCTGCTTTGACGATTTTACTTGCAACATTCAGAACTAAAGTGGCAAGTGCCTCACCCTCGAGATCCTTTGCAATAATTAGCAAGGGTCGCTTTTGTTGCATACTCGCTTCAAGGCTTGGTAGTAGATCTTGTGCACTGTTGATCGTTTGATCTGTAATGAGTATCATTGGATTCTCAAGAACTGCTTCTTTGCGCTCACGATCTGTAATGAAGTAAGGGGAAATGTAGCCCTTGTCGACTTCCATCCCTTCGACTACCTTGAGATCTGTTTCAGCAGACTTTGCTTCTTCGACTGTGATTACACCTTCCTGACCCACTGCCTCGACGGCTTCTGCAATCAGTTCGCCAATCGATGAGTCATTGTTTGCAGCAATTGTTGCGACTTGACGAATTGTACTTGAGTCCTCAACAGGTTCTGCCATCCCCTTCAAACGCTCGACTACTGCCTCGATTGCTTCATCGAAACCAGCTTTGAGTTCAACTGGACTTCCGCCTGCGGTCACATTTCGTAGTCCTGTGTGACACAAAGCTTGAGCCAAAATAGACGCAGTAGATGTGCCATCACCAGCATTATCCTGTGTCTTGCTGGCAACCTCTTGGACTAGTTTTGCACCCATATTTGCAAAGGGGTCGGATAATTCAATATCCTTCGCAATAGTAACGCCGTCATTGATAATCGTTGGACTGCCCCACGATTTTTCTAGGACTACTGTTCTGGCTGCGGGGCCAAGAGTCACCTTAACTGCGTTCGCAACTGCATCAATGCCATCGAGTAATTTTCTTCGTGCATCTTCACCATACAACATTTGTTTCGCCATACTTGTCATCTCCACATTTGTTTCATTCGTTGACCTTCGCTTGAAGATCTTCAGACTTGATTAGAAGGTATTCAACACCGAGCCACTCAATCTTCGTGCCACTGTATTGTCGATAGATTACGCGGTCGCCTGCGTTTACATTCTCGGCGTCGGAGCCTACAGCAACCACAAGACCGACTGTCATCTTCTCGCGTGCTTCCTCTGGTAAAAGTAGACCAGAATGTGTTTTCTCGGGTGCAGCCTCCATCTGAAGAAGCACCATCTCTCCCATTGGCTCGATTCCAATTCCCATAACAATCACTCCGGTTCTGTTGGGTGTCTTTCTTAAACCTCATCCTGTCGATTTTACAGCATCGAGCCAAGATGTTGACCAGTATAGGAATTCTTGGATTTAGCAACCTGTTCAGGGGTGCCTTCTGCAACAATTTCGCCTCCTCCATCTCCCCCATCTGGACCAAGATCGATTATCCAATCAGAGGATTTGATCACGTCCATATTGTGTTCAATCACAAGGACTGTGTGGCCATTATTACGAAGTCTGAGAAGAACACCGATTAATTGGTGAACATCGGCCATTGAGAGTCCTGTTGTCGGTTCATCAAGAATGTAGAATGTGTGTTTCTTTGGTGGCCGGTGGAGTTCGGTAGCGAGTTTGACTCGTTGAGCTTCTCCTCCTGATAATGTGGTTGCTGGTTGACCTAAACGAATGTAGCCCAGGCCAACATCAACAAGGGTTTTGAGAATACGGTGAATTTTCCTCTGATTTGAGAAAAAGGTTGCAGCATCCTCGATTGTCATCTGAAGAACATCGTGGATGGAGTGGGCTTTCCAAAGCACTTCTTGTGTTTCTCGAGTATACCTCGTACCTTTGCAAACCTCACATTCAATCCAGACATCGGGAAGGAAATTCATCTCGAGTTTGATTGAGCCCCCGCCTTTGCAGGCTTCACAACGGCCACCACGAACATTGAATGAGAATGTGCCCGGAGTGTATCCTCTCTCCTTTGAAAGAGGTGCTTCAGAGAATAATGCGCGAATTAAATCGAAGGCTCCTGTGTAAGTTGCTGCATTCGAACGAGGGGTGCGGCCTATGGGTGTCTGATCGATTACGATTGCCTTATCCACATTTTCGATTCCATTGATGCTTTGATGTCGTCCTGGGGTTGCATCAGAACGATGTAGGGTACGGAGTAATGCTGGAGCAAGTATACCAGTAACTAGTGAGGACTTTCCAGAACCAGATACTCCTGTAATCGATATGAAGCAGCCCAAAGGTAGGCGGACATTGATCTCAGCTAGATTATTCTGAGCAGCGCCATTGATTGTGACCCAATTATCACCTGGATTAGTGCGTGATTCAGGAAGAGGAATTTTCATCCTACCACTGAGATATGCTCCTGTTAGGCTTGTTTCACTCTCAAGTACTTCATTGAGAGAGCCGTTGGCTACAACTTGCCCCCCTTCACGGCCCGCTCCTGGGCCTAGATCCACTATCCAATCTGCTTGACGGAGTGTCTCTTCGTCGTGTTCAACAACGAGGAGGGTGTTTCCGATGTTTGTGAGTTCGCGTAATGTGGAAAGAAGGCGGGCATTATCCCTTGCATGTAAACCAATACTAGGTTCATCGAGCACGTACATTACACCAGTCAGTCGCGTTCCAATCTGACTCGCAAGACGGATTCTCTGACTTTCTCCACCACTCAGAGTATTCGCCCGGCGATCCATTGTGAGGTAATCCAGGCCAACGAGCGCAAGGAAACGGAGACGGTTCTCGATTTCTTTGATTACTTCTCGCCCGATATGGAGATCGCGATCTGTGAGTTGTTGAGTGGCATCCAGCACCGCGCCCTCTGGTGCATCCTTCTCTAATTCAAGCCAAATTGGATCTATCACTTCACTTCGCCATTGTTGAACGACTGCAAGGGCTTCAAGAACAGAACAGGAGGAAAGTTGTGGTAGTGTAACATCACCTACAGTCACCATAGAAGTGGCTCGATTCAATTTCTTACCTTCGCATTCACTACACGGTTCGTCATTCATGTAAGTCGCTAAACGAGAGCGCGTTTTCTCTGAAGACGTGTCTGTCAATTGTCTTTTGAGACGTGGGAGGATGCCTTCCCAAGCCTTTGAGGATGAGAATGAGGAACCTCGTTCGGATTCATAATGGAAATGAATCACTGTCGAACCGCTACCATGAGCAAGGATGTCTTGTGCATCGTCATCTAATTCACCATATGGAATTGTGGAATCAATTCCATAGTGCTCACAAACTTGAATCATTTGAGAACGATACCAATTAGAATGCATAGAAAGCCGGAATGGTATAACACATCCATCCTCAACAGAAAGTTGTGAATCTATGATGAGTTCTTCGCTGAAAGTTCGTTGCACGCCCAAGCCCTGACATCCAGGACATGCTCCTAATGGATTATTGAAAGAGAATATTCGTGGACTCATCTCAGGGAGAAAGGCCCCGTGTGTTGGACAGGCGAACTCTTCAGAATAGGGCATCACAGTACCTGGTTCGGTCTCGCTAGATCTAGGGCTCTCTACTGCCGTAGGATCTTGTATTCCACTCAAGGATTCGATTGCAACAGCGCCACCACCGAGGCGTAATCCAGCATCTACCGCTTCTGTAAGGCGTTGGCGATTTGTCCTAAATAGACGTAGTCGATCAAGGCGGACATCGATGCTGTGGCGGAGGTTCTTCTCAAGATCTGGTGCTTCTTCGAATTCAGCATCACGGCCATTAATTCGGCCAGAAGTATATCCTTGCTCGATCAAGGTTCGAATAAGGTCAGAATGTGTACCTTTTCGATCTCTAATTACAGGCGACCAAATAGCAATTGCATGGCCTTCAAATCTCCACATCACATCATCAACAATTTCTTGTACGGTTCTCCTCGCAACTTCTATGCCGCACTCTGGACAATGGGGGCGCCCAATTCGTGCCCAAAGTAGGCGTAAATAATCCATAATTTCCGTAACCGTCGCAACAGTAGAACGTGGATTGTGGGACCCTTGTTTTTGATCAATACTAATCGCAGGTGAAAGGCCGTCGATGCTATCGCAATCTGGCTTTTTCATCTGACCAAGAAACTGGCGTGCATAGGAGCTCAGGCTCTCTACATACCTTCGTTGACCCTCCGCATACAATGTATCGAAAGCGAGGCTTGATTTTCCGGATCCTGATACACCTGAAATGACAACGAATTGATCACGGGGGATATCGACATCGACATCTTTCAAATTGTGAGTCCGCGCCCCTCGAACTCGAATCCAGGATCCTTTTGGTATTTCGGGCGGTGAATCATCGCCCATACTCTTCTTCCCCCTGCGGATGTTCTTGAACTGTGTCAAGGTAAATCTGGATTCATCAAGCCCTCATTAATCTCAACTGGACAGGTTGAAATCCCGAGAATTGGATAAAATGGGCAATACCCCATCATGGCTGTAAATGTCAGAAATATCGCCAAACCAAAGGCGAATATCTCAAGAATTAGTTCAAAAACACCCAAAAAACCTGTCAATTCAGCGAACGCGATGGAAATTCCGGCCGAACCTCTGATGATCCGATCCAACCGTCCAACATTCGACATTGAGAAGGAATTACATGGAATCCGATATAGTCCCTCGTTCAGAGGAACAGAATAGGCGGGGACTATGTCGGCAGAGATTTGGGGTGATTTGTGGTCCTCAAATCGAAGTGCATTTGCCCGTCGTTACATGGCTACAGCCATTGAAAAAGAGACATTGGTCTGCTTGGCTGCAGACCTTCGAACGATGGCTGATATTCGGACTCTAATCACTGAAGTAGGACCCTCTATCGCATGTCTCAAGCTTCACGTCGATATTGTCAATGATTGGAATATTGAAGGATGGATGGAAATTTGTGAGGTGGCAAAGGATCTCGGGGTAGCAATTTGGGAGGATCGTAAATTTGCAGATATTGGAAGAGTAAGTCGGCAACAGATGGCAGGTGCCTTTGATATCCGTTCATGGGCAGATATCGTCACTGCGCATCTAATATCTGGTCCAGATATTGTGCAGGGCTTACAAAATGGATGGAGTGACGTAGGTAGAGAGGGAGGGGTTCTTCTTCTAGCTCAAATGTCGAGTCGGGGTAATTTACTCAATGAAGAATACACGACAACTGTAGTCAAACATGGGAATGAAATCGAAGGTGTTCTAGGCTATATTGGGAATGGAAGTGAGCCAAATGCAATACGAGCACTCAGAGATATTGTTGGATCTACTCGAATGATTTGGACGCCTGGAATTAATCTCAATGTAGGTGATGGAGTTGCAGGGCAAAGATATGGGCACCCTCGTGAAGCTGTGCTTGCTGGAGCAGATTGTTTGATTGTAGGTTCGGGAATTCACCAGAGTCAAAACCGGGGAGAAATGGCTGCAGAATATGCACGAATTTCATGGCAGGCATTACTCGATAGGTGAGTGAATGGATGTTGTCGATCTAATTGGTTGGTTACTTGTTCTCATTCTATTCGTGGTGCTAATCATTGGTCTTCTTTGGATGAGGGGGCGTTCATTACGATTGGAACAGATGTTGAATGAGGGTGATGTGGAAATTTTGAATGTTGGAAATACGCAATCAGAAGTACTGAATCACTTGCCAGTTGGAAGTAGAATTATCCCTTACACACCCTATATTGCAGAAACTGAGAGTGTTAATTCGATGATCCAAGAACGTGGGATGGAAGTGAATTAAGGCATCAATTCCATTATGGTGTCTTGTTGAAAATATACTGCTGCTCCAATACCACTGAGTATAGCAATCAAGAAAAGAACACGAGGCCAGCGGCGTTTTTTGCGTTTCGATTGAATTGGATTGATTGGCATTAGAGGCTCGGGTGGTGGTGGGAGATTTGTTGGAATCGGTAATGGGGCTAACTCATCTACAGGTACGACTTCGTCTCCGTCAATTGAACGTAAATCCGGATAGAGAGCATCAAGATCTAGGAGGCCAGGCGCCTCAGGCACAGGACCCATTATCTGGTCCCAAGAATCTTCAATGTCAGACATAGTGAATGGTACTTGTAAAATAGCAACTGCACCTGCACTGTAAGCAACATCTTCGGCCATAGAACGCCGAATTCTTGAACAAATGTATACTAAACGTGCATTGGGATCAGATTCTCGAATCTCGAGGCCTACAAGATGTCCATTCAAGGGCCCAGCAACATCCAATGAAAGGAATACTACTGTTGGTGATTCTCTTCGCATCTTCACATAAGTGTCTACAGCTCGATCGCCGTTGGGTTGATCTTCGATCGTGTGGCCACGGCGGCGAAGTAAATCTGTAATGCGTCGATGCGCGTTGCGTTCATTCACGACAATGAGTGCGCTCGGCAATTCAGTCGTCATGGTTCTGAAGGGTAAGGGTGCGCACATGAATGACGCGGTCATTCCTCTTCTGAAGTGGCATCTGTATGAACAATCTCGCTTGGAGCGGTTGCTGGATCTGTGAAAGTCTTCTGAAGTTCTTCTTGGCGTTTCATTTCTGCCTCAATGGCGGCCTGTTGTTCTGGAGCTTTAACAAAAATCATTCGAAGTTCGGAAAGAGTTCCGCGCAACAAATTCGCCTCTAATTCTGACAGGTTGCCGTTAGTCTTCTCACCAATTGCGTCGATTGCGTCGATTGCTGCTTTCGCTTCTCCAAGATTGAAATGGATTTGGCCTTCATGATCTGGAATTCCACCCATGTTCACAAGTGCCGTTCTTTGAAGCATCTGAATCAAACCGAAAAGACGCTCGGATTTTTCATCCTCGAATGGTGAATTCATCTGAACATCTCCTCCAACAACCAATCGGGATCAAAGGGGTGTAGATCCTCATAACCTTGGCCGACTCCAACCATTACAATTGGTCGTCCAGTAATATGGGCGATGGAAAGAGCTGCTCCTCCTTTGGCGGTATCGAGTTTACACAGAAAGAAGCCGTCAAAATCGAGCATTTTCTGGAAAACCACGGCTTGTTCAATCGCATCATTTCCAGCCAATGCGTCAGCAACAAATAGGACGAGGTGTGGATCAGATACGCGGTGTACTTTGCGAAGTTCCTCCATTAGATTCGTCTTATTTTGCATCCGACCGGCTGTATCGACGATGACGACATCGGCACCCCGTGCTTTTGCAGAATCAATGGCGTCACGAGCGATTGCTGCTGGATCGCCTCCCCGCTGACTTCTCACGCATCGAACGTTTAGGCGATCTGCATGCATCTGAAGTTGGTCGATTGCGCCGGCTCGAAATGTATCAGCGGCGGCGAGGACCACTTCGTGTCCATCCTGTGTAAATCGATGAGCCATCTTAGCAACACTGGTTGTTTTACCAACTCCATTCACACCTACAACCATGAGAACAACAGGGCCATCTTCAGATTTTGAAAGGCGATTTACGGTCTCGTCAAGATCCCAATACCCTGCACGTAAAAGAGACCTTAGGGCTCTTTTCAGACTGGCTTCGAGAACCTTGGCGAGGTTTGCTCCCTTACGAAGGCGGCTGCCAATTAATTCCACCCTGAGAAGGTTAAGCACCGTATCTATGGCATCTATCCCCATATCGGCTTCAAGAAGAATCATTTCCATTTCTTCAAGTAAAGATTCCAAAGCTGCGGAATCCTTGATCACCCGGCCTCCTGTTTCTACAATGCCCCCTCCAAGGTCAATCTCGAGAGTTGCTCCAGATTCAAGATCTACTTTGCTAGAGCCAATAGAGGCACGTGGTGCATCCTGAACAGAAACAAGATTGCGACCTGTTGTCGAACGAAGAACGTGAAGGTCGACTCGGCTTCCTTTTGGCCGGGCGCTTTCGGATATATCGCGAGCGATTCGTCGCTCAGGCAGAGATTTTTCGGGCACTAAAGATTCGGAATTATCATCACCCCAATCCTCCCATTCATCATCGACCTCTGCTTCAATGGGTTCTGATTTGGGAGGTGTTTTTGGCTCTTCAGAATATTGTTCAATTATCTCTTCTTTTTTCGAAAGGGCGGCCTTGGCCTCTGTGGTATCTTCTTCCGCAGTCAAGGCGTCCTCATCGAGTGAATCGCCTAAATCCTTGATACGGGATCGGAATATGTCAAACAGTCCCATCGAATCCCTCAATCATCCAAAGTGAGTTCGCTACCAATTCCACGGCGGCGGCGGCGAGGGCGTTCTGTATTCTCTTGTTCCGATTCAGGTAATGCTTCATCCTGGGTAGCAGGTGTAGAAGTGGGCTTGGATTCTTCCGGGGGTGTCGCTTCATCCATAGCGGCCACTCCTTGATTGAATGTTTCAGCGAGTTCTCTGACTGTTGCTTCTGCAGAGTCAAATTCCTTTTTCAATGAATCAATGAGGGTGCTAATCTCAATCTGTCGTTCTTCGATTAAATCGGCTGCTTGCACCCGCGTCATTTCTGCTTGAACTGCGGTGCCAATGTCAACAACCGCGCCAGAATCCCCTGGGATGTCTACCATAAGTTGTACACCACTACCAAGTGGAAGCATTGCACCAACCATCCCCTCATTTGGAATGGCACGTACTGCTCGGACAACTTGGCCCTGTTCAATATGGATTGACTCTAATCGTGTCAACTGCTCCTCGATTCGTTCCATTTTCTGACGATGGATATCGACCATCCGCGCGATACGCTGGAGCTCTTCACGGCCCGTCATGAATTCTTCGAGTTGTCCGCCCTGCATCAAGCCGTCGATTGAAATTTCAATCCACTGCACCAAACAATCGGATAAATTCAGAGAAGGGGCCCGTAAGATGCTCCCAATATTAGAACCGCTGTCGAAGCGAGGGCGATGAGTATATTGTCATCTATTGGTCCGAACTCATATCGTTCAACGAATGAAGAGATGGCTCCCGCTATTAATCCCCAAAATGGAATTGGAATTGTGGCGGCTGCACCTACAAACCAACCCATTGGGAGGCTGACTATTGCCATTGCAACATTTCCCCATGCACTCTTTGTTCGGCGAGCAAAGAGTTTGTTTCTCACGACACCTGTAACTCCATCACCAAAAGCCATGAACAGGGATGGAAGAACTGCTAGCCATGGATCATCAAATAATATCCAAAGAAGGAATATGGAAAGCCCCAACATGAACGAGAATGAAGAATCGTTCATGTTTTTTGGACTCTGCATCCAATGCATCCTACCGCCAAATTTGTGCATGTATGCAGTGAAGCCGCCTAGAGCAAATCCACCAAGAAGAGGTAGCCATGGTTGAGTAAAGACAAATGGTATGATGAGAATTACAACACCAGCAGCCAACATATGGACTATTTTTCGATTGTAGTATACCGCAACCATTGGTTCCATACCTCTACCAATCCAACGATCATATGTCCAACGGGTCCCGTAAATCACCAACAATACCCAGATGGCCATGCCTACCGCCCAGACAATCTCGATGAGCAACATTACTCATCGCAACCATCACAGTCACTTCAAGATGCGAGATGAGATGAGATTCAATCGGTAAAGAAAAGGGGTGTTTGATTCTGAGAGGAGGTATGGCCCTTGCTGCAGTACTACTCTGTGGTGGTAAAGGAAGTCGGATGTTGGATGGAGGAATAACAACTCACAAACCACTTCTAGAGATTGGGGGGAGGCCGGCAACTCGATTTGTTGTTGAACGGTTATTGGGTGGAAATCTAGAATTTGCACAAATTCTCATTGTTGTGCCACCTGGACGTGAAAGTGAATATGAGGATGCATTGAAGGGGTTGAATTGTCAAATTATCACTCAAAATCATGCACTAGGAACGGGGGATGCGGTTTACAATTCACTAGAGTATTTGTTAGCGCCCGTTAAACAAGTATACGTTTCATTTGGAACACAACCACTAGTAAGAAAAGAAACTGTAGAAGGTGTATTGGATATACATATGCGAAGGGGATTAGACTTTACATTGGCTACTGTTGTTATGGATAATCCGTATGCACCCTTAATTCGTGATTCAGATGGAAATGTTGTCGGATCTGTGGAAACCCATCTTGAGAATGCGATTATGCCGGATTATGGGGAAACTAATATTGGAGCTTATTGGGCTAGTAAGAATGCATTGAATCAAGTATTGTGCGGGTTGTATGATTCGTTGTATATGGTTGATGAAAATAGATACAATACCAATTCAGGAGAATTGGGTTATCCAAATGAAATGGTTCGTGGTTGTCTTGCAGTTGGATTGGGTGTTGAGGGGGTACCAATTGCAAATGAAATTGAAATGATTGGGATTAAAACTCCCGAAACCCTAGAAAAAATTCGTGAAATATTAGGTTGAAGTATATCCTCATTCATGGTAAAGAATAACTATTCCTGCGTATAATTGAGAATATGGGAACCGACAATCCATGGGGTGAAGAGGAATCTTCTGCAGACATGAATTATGATCCAAGTGGTGTGGCAAATTCAACACCAATAATTCCGCCACCACCGAGTGAAATGCCGCCACCGCCGCCAAATGAAATGCCACCACCACCAATTAGTCGGCCAAAATCTGCTGCTCCACCACCATTAGAATCTCCTAATACGCCTTCTAATTCTCCGGTACCAGCGCCAGTAGATTCAGTTGGGAGTATGGCGCCGCAATCTACACCACCTCAACCAAAAGAGTCCCCATTTCCAATCAAAGAGATTCTAGAGAAGATATACAGTTCAATGACGTCATCAAAGGGAATGATTACTGTATTGATTTCATTGGGTTTCTTGATGCTGGTTCTTTCTGAAGCGTATTCTAATTCTGCAAATTATACGAATGCGCCAGATGTTCCCTCGTCTTCTGATTTTGATCTCGATGATGATGGATTAAGTTCTGCAGAAAGTGAAAATTACAATAATGCACTAGATGATTATGCTGATGATTTAGATGAATATAATGACCGTATGAATGACCATACAGGTAAAGCGATTTTTTGGGGTAATGTGAGTTCAGCGTTTATCGTGGGTGGCCTAGTTGGGTTGACTTTCAGTTCTAAGGCAGTAGAAATGTCAAATGCTGTGCGATTGACACTACTTATTGGGACGATATACATGCTTGGTGGAATGATGGGGTATGAATTACCTGGAGTAGATGCTGCCGTCGGATTTGGTTTCGGGGGATGATTAGAAATCACGCCACCTTAATGGTGGGCTTTTCCTAAGTGATTATTCTTCACTATCATCAGTCGATGGTGGAGATGATGCAATCGTATCTCGGAATGCGTGGATGACGTTTGGAGAAGAGGATTTACTGGGATCAATTTGTGAAATGCTCTCAATCGTGATGTGTCTACGTAGGACACGATGGCGACTACCAATATGGGAGAAAAGACGGTGTTTCGCATCATCTTCATTGGATGCAACGACATCGATTGTGAAGTCCTGCTTCTTCTTTGATGCAGGGTAATGTCCAACTACACGAAATGCCTTCATTGATTTACGCGAAACCCGACCTAAATAAAACACCGACGGTCGGACTCTAGATGACCCAAAGACATGATGAGGGTTGTATCATCTCATCAGAACATGGTTCCTATTGGGTTGCAGTTGCGCCCAATTCTCCTAATCTTGATGCTTATTGCATCGCCAATTCCACCAAAAGAGTTGGATTCGGTTCAGAATGAAGAGGGGGGACATCGCGTGTGGGCCGTTCAATCTGTAGACGCGTGGACATCAGAGGAAAGAGAAGAATTGGAAGAAAGAGGAATCAGAACTTTGCGCCAACCAACATCTAATCAGTTACTTGTTTGGAGTGAGCAACCCATACCATTAGAGGGATTCGTGTGGAGTGAATGGCATGGATCTTCATGGGATATTCGTGACGACATTTCCCGTCATAGGATTGTGCTTGAACCAAGGCTACCTTTCGATAATGTACAACAAATTATCGAAATGAGTAGTAGTTTTGGGGTTCTCGGTTTTGAGTGGCTTGTCCATCCAGACCTGCCTTTAGGGGTTGAATTTGAAATTATTACACATCCTTCTAACTTGAGGAACCTCAAAGAGATTGAGGGTATTCGAAGTGTTCATCCAGTCTTGGAAACTGAAGGAAGAGATACTGTAGTATCATCAATCATGGAACATGGAGACATTATCCACCACCCTGCTTGGGATTTGGGATTGAATGGAAGTGGCGTAATTATCGCTGTAGCTGATTCAGGATTGGATCTCGATCATTCCTGTTTCCGTAATACATCTGGAAGTGTGGGGGCGCCAGGCCCTAACCATAGAAAAATAATCCACATCAATACCTCAATCGATGACTGGGATGACGATATTACAGATTTTGGACATGGAACACATGTTGCTGGAATTCTGGGGTGTCGTGAAGTGGATGATACTGGTGGACATCCATCGGTTGGAATGGCTTCAATGAGTCATGCCTCAATGCTCCTGATACAAGATGTGGTTGATGGTTCTGATTGGAAGGAGCCTGAGGTAGACTATCTTCTAGCTGAAGCGTTTGAATTTGGCGCAGTCATTCATTCTGATTCATGGGGTGATGTGGATGAATCCTACACACCTCGATCTGCTCTGTTTGATCGTTGGAGTGTGGAAGTTCCTTGGTCCCTTGCATTCATTGCACCAGGAAATAATCGGGCTGCATTCTACGAGCCAGCAAATGCAAGAAATGTGGTAGCTGTTGGGTCTACCACTAGAGATGCTGGGCATGAAGTGGTGTCTTCATCTGCCCGTGGGCCCACTGAAGATGGGTTACGAGGTGTATTTGTCGTCGCGCCGGGTGTGAGTATTGAGTCTGCTCGTTCTGATGGCGAATGGGACTCGTTCAATGATGCTTCAAGATTACGAAGTGGAACTTCGTTTTCCACTCCTGCAGCAGCAAGTTGGAGTGCGGTTGCACAACAAATGGTACAGGAGGGGTGGATATCTGGGGCCATAAATCGAACTAATGTTGTAGTCCATTCTTATGATTCAGGAATGGAATGGAATGTGAGTCTTGCAAATGGATCAGTCCCATCCGGCGCCTTACTTCGTTCATTGATGGTAATTGCAAGTGACGATCTAGGTGGGGGGATGAGTGGTGGTGATGTAATTGGACCTGCGCCCGACATTATCCAAGGTTGGGGGCGCCCCAACATAAGCCGTATTATCGATCTTCAACCTACCACCACCGTACATGATCCGAGTCCAAATATATGGATTCATGATTCCTTTGCTGTTGATGATCAGACGGTGTTCGCAGAACAATGGTTAGGTAGCAATAATGGTACGCCAATTGAGCAAGTTCTCTCTAAACAATGGAATGGTGAGGGGGCTGATGGACCATTTCTTTCATTGAATGAAAATGTTAGTTGGGATTTACCAATAAGAGAAGGGGAGGATGTGTCTATTGCTCTCTCATTCAATCCTCGACCGTTTGGGGATGCTGTAGATAATCTGGACTTGATTGTGTCTTTCGGGGAATATGAAAGAAATTCAAGTGATTTATTGGAAGCTACAGAAGTAGTAAAAATTGATTCTGAAGATTTGGTTGGAATTTCATCCATTCAGGTTTCAGTGGTAGCATCCGCTGTTGGGACAGCTGCTCCTGGTTGGTCAGGAACTGTTGGAAATGGTGGTGATCGTCTGGGGTTTGCGCTTGCTGCATCTGGAGTGTACAGGGATGATGTAGAGATACTGTACGTGCCAGATATTCCATCAATTGAGGATGGGGGTGTAGAGGAAATGAAAACCTGTGAAGGGTGTTGTGGAGATACTTGGGAAGTTCAAATTTCTGAGTCGTGTCCAACTCTAGAGTGTGCTTCGTGTGATGAAGAATTGGATAGAGATGAGATGCAAGATACAACAAACAACACTTCAGTAAATGGAGGAAGTGAGAGTATGATTTGGATCGTGGGTGGTTTGGTGGTGTTCACATTTGCTTTAGCATTGTCAATTGCGATTTTTACAAATAAGAAGATGGTTTTGAGAATTGGTATGATTCCTAAAAATGACAATGAAGAATGATTGGTTCTCATCGATTCTCTGGTTGTTAACTTTGGAATTAATAGGTGGAACATTCATACCCACGTGTGTTGTGCGTCATTCGTCCCCCGGACATGAGATGAATACAATGAGCGAACGACTGTACATCGGAATCGACCTCGGAACCTACCAATCGACCGTCATGTCCTCTGAAGGCGTCATGACGACTATCGAAACAGTAGTTGGAAAGCCAAAAGACCCCGTCGCAAGAAACTTCCTTGGAAGGGATGTTGTCTTCGGTGAAGATGCAATCAAGCATCGCTTGGCTTGCAATCTCTTCCGACCACTCGAACATGGTGTTGCTCAAGATGATGAGGAAAACCTCAGTGCTGCAAAGGCATTCGTTACTCACTTGATTGAGAATTGTGATCCTGAAGAGTATGATGAAGTCCTCGGTGTTATTTGTAGCCCCTCCCATATCAGTTTCACAGACAAGACGAACCTTGTTTCGATTCTACGTGGTCTCGTGAATGGTATCATGGTTGTTTCAGAACCTTTCGCAGTTGCTTTCGGACTTGACCAAATTGCTGGAAGTATTGTGGTTGATATCGGTGCTGGAACTACTGACATTGCACGAATCTATGGTACATTCCCAACAGATGAGGATCAGGTCACTATCGAAGAAGCGGGCGATTGGCTCGATCATCGTTTGATGGATTTGATCAACAAGAAATATGCTGGCGCCCAATTAACACAATCAATGGTTCGACGCTGGAAAGAAGAGGGCTCCTATGTTAGTGATGACTCTCGTGAATTTATGGTGGATCTTTCAGTTGATGGAAAGAAGCAGACTGTGGACATTGGTGATCTTGTCCGCTTGGCTTGTAATGAGCTTGTACCTCACATTGTAGAAGGTGTGAAGCATATTGTCGCTGGAGCGGATCCTGAGTATCAGAGCGTTCTACGAAACAATATCATCCTTGCAGGCGGGGGTTCCTTGATTGAAGGGGTTGCTGACCGTGTCGCTCAACACCTCGCCGACATAGGCGATGTAACTGTATGGTGTGCTGAAGACCCAGTTGTTCGTGTTGCAGATGGTGCACTAAAACTCGCTGGCGCTATGCCTGATGAGATGTATACATCCATCGAATGACGGCTGCTTGATACAACCCTCAAACACGGCAGGTAAACCCTGTCGAGTCAGAGAAGGTTCAAGTGCAGTGGAATAGCGATTCCACCTGATTGGTCATGACGACTCAAGATGCACCACAACCAAGTGGAACGGATCGGGAGGGTTTGATAGGAATGCTCCAATCTTACGGCCAAGACCAACTAGTCAAGGAAGTAATGACTGCATGGGAAGATCTCTCTTCAATTAATGAGGAGGTTGCGAGTTTGCGTCAGCAGAATCGCGTACTCGAGTTGGATCTTCAGGAACGTGATGACATAGGCGCGCCCGACCGAGCTAGATTGATTCGAATGGAAGAAGATCTTCGGGCCCGTGAAGCTAGAATTATCCATCTTGAACGAATGGTAGAAGATGGAAAAAAAGAAATTGAGGAATTATCAGTAGGAACTGGGGCTTTGCGTGTCGAATCTCTTGAGGATAATAATACTCAATTGTTACATGAGGTTGAAGAGAAAACCGGCTTACTTGTAGAGATGGAGGCGAAGGTTGCCACTCTTGTTGATGCTTTGGAAAAGGCTGCTGAAGCTGGACTTACTTCAGTAACTGCAGAAGAGGTTCGAACTTTGAATCAAGAGCTTGAGGGGGCTCATCGAGAGCTTGAAAATGAACGATCTGAAAAATCGTCCTTAGAGGATGAACGGGATAGGTTGCGTGAATTGGTTGAACAGGTCAGAAATCATCTAGAGATTCGTGATGATCGCATAGGTGAGTTAGAAGAGCAACTGCAACGAGTTATGTCTGGCCCTCGTAGTGTGTCTGCTGAACATGAATATCTAAGTGAACAAATTGAGGAATTGAAGCGTCGATTAGTCGACCGTAATAGAGAGTATGAGGCATTACGTCGCCGAGAACGACGACTACATAGGGAAGTTTTCGACCGTGATGAGAGAATTGCTCAACTACAATTGACAATGCAAGATATTGAGGCTGGCTTATCTGATAGAACTGCGGAATTGAAATCTCTAGAAGAATCCCATGATCAAATCATTGGGGAGCTTAACGTTCTAAGGAAATCTGAAGCAACAAGAGAGGTTGTGAATAAGGCATTCAGAGATTCATTGAATGTCGTGCGCGCTCACGAACAAATCCAACAAAGAAGAGAAGATGCGGGTCTACCGACTGGGCTAGAACCAATAGAGGAGAAGATGAGAGATGTTCCGTCTCCTGGTGGAAGTGCTCCACCCGCCTTAAGAGACATTGATGATGAATGATTGTTGATTTGATCAAGATGGAAGAAATATTACTCAATCTGTGCTGTATGATTTTTTTGTCCGTTGCAGTCATCACAGCGATTTTCAAGGGTTGGTTCAAAGAAGCGTTGGCAATTTTATTTTGGTGAATTGTGAGTAATATGCAAATTGAAACTGCTGCTGCATGGGCTGAAATTCTTGGA
>CESM01058050.1_pt1 | contig 17162 bp, 14 predicted proteins | sample 361421 | NCBI WGS metagenome assembly CESM01 (sample SAMEA2622219, study PRJEB7988) | marine metagenome | isolation source: saline water (ENVO:00002010), including | reverse complement strand
AGGTGTTGAAGGAAATCAAATTCTTAAAGGAATAAATCTAGAAGTTAACGCCGGAGAGGTACACGCAATAATGGGGCCTAATGGCTCTGGAAAAAGCACTCTGTCAGCCGCAATTGCAGGTAGCGAAGAATATGAGATAAAAGGAGGTGCTATCAATTTTGAAGGCGAGAGTCTATTAGATCTAGATCCTGAAGAAAGAGCACATAAAGGTGTTTTCCTTTCATTCCAATATCCAGTTGAAATTCCTGGTATTTCTGTCTCAAACTTTATTAAAACTTGCATAAGCGAAAAAAGAAAGGCTCAAGAGCTGGGCCCTATGGCCACTTCAGATTTGTTAAAAATGATGCGTGAAAAAATGGAGCTCTTAAACATTAAAGCTGGTTACTTATCAAGAAATATGAATGAAGGCTTTTCTGGAGGAGAAAAGAAAAGAAATGAAATTTTTCAAATGGCAATGCTAGAGCCTAAGCTTGCGATTCTAGATGAGACTGATTCAGGATTAGATATTGATGCACTTAGAATTGTTGCTAATGGAGTTAATAAACTTAGGCGAAAGGATAATGCAACAATTGTTATCACACACTACCAGAGGCTACTAGATTATATTGTTCCTGATTTTGTTCATGTTTTGTATGATGGAAAAATTATAAAATCGGGGGGAAAAGAATTAGCCCTTGAGCTTGAGAAGAAAGGATATGACTGGATAACAAAAGAAGCTAAATAGAAGTGAGTTTAATTAAAAATATAAAATCATACTCTGAAGGGATTCAGATGTCGGAGGGAAAAAAACAACTTCTTGATTCCTTTTTTTTAACTGGATTCCCTACAACTAAAGATGAAGAATGGAAATATACTTCATTAAAAAAAATCATTTCTAATGATTATGTTATAGAAAGCGAATCTGACACAGCAAATTACTCTCTTATAGAAAAATACTCTTTAAAATTTAAATATAGAATCATTTTTTTTGATGGAAAAATGTTGCATTTTCCTCAGATAAAAGGCGTAAGTATTACTGGATTTTCAGAATTTGAAAGTAATAATACAAACAGTATACTTCAGCTTAATAAAGCTCTTTCTAAAAATGGGTTTACTATAGCTGTAGATAAAAATGTTAAAGTAGAAAGCCCTATTGAAATTTTGTTTTTTTCCACATCAAAAAATAGTTTTTTCCAATATAGAAACCAAATTTCTATTGGAAAAAACTCAGAGGTTAAATTTGTGGAAAGAATACAAAGCTTAAACAACTCGACTTCACTTGTAAATCATTTTACTCAAATAAACTGTGCCGAAAATACAAAAGTAGAATACAGCAAAATACAGAACAACTCTTCTCAATCACAACTTATTGACAGCACAAATGTATATCAAAAGAAAGACTCAATCTGTGATATTAACACTCTTATTTTTGGCGGTTCTTTTACAAGAAACAATCTGAATTTTGAGCAAAACGGTTATAATTGCGAAAGTAACATGAATGGCGTGTCAATATTAAACAAGCATCAATTAGCTGATAACCATACTTTTGTAGATCACAAAAACCCGAATTGCAGAAGTAATGAAATGTATAAAGGAGTTTACTTGGATTATTCAAAAGGAGTTTTTAATGGTAAAATTATGGTGCGTCCTAATGCTCAAAAAATTGATGCGTTTCAATCAAATAACAATTTGCTTTTAAGTGACGATTCTAGTGTTGACAGTAAGCCTCAATTAGAAATTTATGCTGATGATGTAAAGTGCAGTCATGGATGTACTATTGGCCAACTAGATGAAGATGCGCTTTTTTACATGAGGAGTAGAGGTGTTGGAATTGAAGAGGCAAAAGCAATATTAACTTACGCATTTGCTTCTGAAGCAATAGAGAACATTTCTGTCAAAAAAGTAAAAGAATTAGCCAGAAGACTAATGGCTGAGAAGCTAAATGTTGATTTAAATTTTAGTTGATACATGTTAGACATTAAAAAAATAAGAAAAAAATTCCCTATACTAAGTCGGATGATAAATGGTCAAAAATTGGTTTATTTTGACAATGGAGCAACCACTCAAAAAACTCAATCAGTTATAAATACAGAAAGTAATTATTATCAAATGGAAAACTCTAATGTACATAGGGGTGTTCATTTTTTAAGTAGATTAGCTACTGATAAATTTGAGGAAACAAGAATTGCTGTTCAAAATTTTATCGGTGCACAAGAGGCTCTAGAGGTGATTTTCACAAGGGGAGCTACTGAATCTATTAACATAATTGCTAATGGCTATAGAAGCTTACTAAAAAAGGGCGATGAGATTATTCTTTCTGAATTAGAACATCATTCAAATATTGTGCCTTGGCAAATGTGCTGTAAATATAGTGGGGCCAATCTAAAAATCATTCCCTTGCTAGAAGATGGTTCTTTAGACATCTCAGGTTTTGAAAGCCTTATTTCCGAAAAAACAAAATTAGTTTCTATATCACATATTTCTAATACGCTCGGCACTATTAATCCTGTTAAGTATATTATTAAAAAAGCTCATGAGGTTGGCGCAAAGGTTATGGTAGATGGCGCCCAAGCCGCTTCACACATTTCATTAAATGTGCAAGAGCTTGGGGTTGATTTTTATTGTTTCTCGGCTCACAAAATGTTTGGGCCAAATGGCGTAGGTGTTCTTTACGGAAAGAAAAACTTATTAAATAAATTACCTGTATATCAAGGGGGAGGAGAAATGATAAAAGATGTGAGTTTTAAAAAAACTACCTATGCTAATTTACCTCATAAATTTGAGGCGGGGACACCAAATATTGCAGGAATTGTAGCTTTTAAAAAAGCTATTGATTTTATTACTGATGTTGGAATAAGTAATATTGCTAAATATGAACAAAAGCTTTTGGAATACGCTACAGAAGAATTATTAAAAATAAATGGGTTGAAAATTTACGGAACTGCAAAAAATAAATCAGCAATTATTTCATTTAACATTGACGGATTACACCCATATGATATTGGGATGATTTTAGATAAGTTTGGTGTTGCAATTAGAACTGGACATCATTGTACACAGCCTATTATGGAGAAATACAACATTCCTGGAACAGCGCGCGTTTCTTTGGCTTTGTACAATACAAAGGAGGAGATTGATATCTGTATAGAAGCAATTAAAAAAGCAAAAATTATGTTGTCATAAATGAGAACAATAAAAAAAATACAAGAAGAGCTAATTCAAGATTTTGAAATGTTTGAGAATTGGATGCAGAAATATGAATACCTTATAGATTTAGGTAGAGAACTCGCTCCTATTAGCCAGCAACATAAAACAGAAGAAAACCTAATAAAAGGATGCCAAAGTAAGGTGTGGCTAAATGCAGAATATACTAATGGAAAAATAATATTTTCTGCAGATAGTGAGGCTATTATGACAAAAGGCATAGTGGCATTGCTTATAAATGTGTTGTCCAATCAAACCCCAAAAGATATTGCAAATGCAAAACTTGATTTTATTGACAAATTAGGCTTAAAAGAACAGCTGTCTGTTACTCGTGCAAACGGATTGGTCTCTATGATAAAAAAAATGAAGTTATACGCTATAGCCTTCAATAATTAGCAATATGAAAACAGAAGAAGAATTACAAAAAATAGGAGAGGCAGTTGTTAAGGTCGTTTGTGAAATTTATGACCCTGAAATACCAGTAAACATTTATGCTCTTGGGTTAATTTACGATGTCGAAGTAAGCGATGAGTGTGATGTAAAAATCACAATGACCCTCACATCTCCCAATTGCCCAGTTGCAGAAACTTTACCTGTTGAAATTGAGGAAAAGGTAAGGGCAATTAATGAGGTAAAGCAAGTAAAAGTAGACATAACTTTTGAACCTGTCTGGACTAAAGAAATGATGAGCGATGAAGCAAAGCTTGAATTAGGAATGCTTTAAAATGAGTGATGAAATTATAAATAGAGTTGCAAATTCTGGATTAATTACTGTTGATCTGGCAAATTATGCGCCTAATTTAGAAATTTTAGAACTTGACTTAAAACAGTTTTTATTTGAAGGGTACATTCTCAAAGAAAAAAATTTTAGATCTTCTATAAGAACATTTGATTTTTCTATATATAAAAATAAAGTGACTGCTATTTTGTGTAGTAGTAATTGCATTATTCCTATGTGGGCTTTTATGCTTGTTGCCTCACAACTTAACAATGTAACATCTGAATTTTACTCAGGAAATAAAGAGTCTGTATTTCAAAAACTCTTTTTAAATAATATAGAAAAAATTAATCCCATTAAATTTAAAAATAAGAAAGTAATAATAAAAGGATGTAGTCAAATTTCTATTCAAGAAACTTTGTATGTGGCAATTACAAAAAAATTAAAAAATCATGTTGCTAGTTTAATGTTTGGGGAAGCATGCTCCGCAGTACCAATATATAAAAAGAAAAAATGAACCCAAAAGTTTTAGAAATCAACCAAAAAACACAGCCATATAAAGACGAGATAATAAATCATCGTTTATACAAGAGCTTAAATAGTGTGAAAGATATTGCCATATTGATGGAGCATCATATTTATGCTGTTTGGGATTTTATGTCTCTGCTAAAATCACTTCAATCTATTCTTACCTGTACATCTTCTCCATGGAAGCCAATTGGCAACGGAAAAATCAGACAGTTAATTAATAGTATTGTTTTAGAAGAAGAAAGTGATGTTGATCAAAATGGAAATCCATCTTCTCATTACGAAATGTATCTAGATGCAATGCAAGAGTGTGGAGCCAAAACATTACGTATAGAAGAATTTGTAAATAATGTAACAGACAATAATATCCCTTCTGTTAGTGATGGAATTGATGAGTTTTTAAAATGCACTTTTGACATTATTAAAAGCGGTAAAACACATAAAATTGCTGCTGCGTTTACTTTTGGTAGAGAAGATTTAATTCCTGACATGTTTAGTTCTATTGTTAAAGAATACAATACCAAAAACAATCTTGATAAATTTTTATACTATCTAGAAAGACATATAGAACTAGATGGTGGGGAACACGGGCCATTAGCATTGCAATTAATCTGTGATTTATGCGGTGATGATAAAAAAAAATGGAATGAGGTGGAAGAAACGGCTATATCCTGCCTAATTGCAAGAAAAAAACTATGGGATATAATTCTTGCTAAAATCAACTAATTATCTTATTCGTAAGTTTTAATAGAATTCTTAACTAGTTTATTAATTTCTGTCAATTCATTTTTAGTAAAATTACGATAACTTCCAATAGGTATGTCTAATGTAATGTTCATAATCCTTACTCTTTTTAATTTTGTAACATTATAATTTAAATACTCACACATTCTTCTGATTTGTCGGTTTAGCCCTTGAGTTAAAATAATTTTAAACTTATTTTTATGAATTTGCTTTACAAAACATTTTCTTGTATATGTGTCCAAAATAGGCACTCCACTTCCCATAGCATCAATAAATTCTTTAGTGATTGGCTTGTCTACAGTTACTTCATATTCTTTTTCGTGATGATTACGAGCGCGTAAAATTTTATTTACAATATTACCGTCATTAGTAAGAAATATCAACCCTTCTGATGGTTTGTCTAATCTGCCAATTGGAAAAATCCTAGTAGGATAATTAATAAAATCAATTATGTTATTTTTTTCTCTTTTTGTATCTGTTGTACAAACAATACCTCTTGGCTTATTAAATGCTAAGTAAACCAACTCTTTGTTTTTTGCCCTTCCTACAGGCTTGCCATTTACAGTAACTTTATCATTAATTGTAATTTTAGTTCCTATAATTGTTGTTTTTCCGTTTATTTTAACTCTGCCTTCACTTATAAGTTTATCCGCTTCTCTTCTTGAACAGTGTCCTATTTCAGACAAAAATTTATTTATGCGAATAAAATTTGTGTTGCTCATAATTACAGCAAAAATACACTAATTTATTATTGTTAATATCTAATTTTAAACTCGCATGAGGTAATTTGATTCAGGAAAATTGTTTAATTACATTTGCGATAAATATAAGCCAATTAATATGAAAAACATTTTTATAACACTTTTAACATGTATAATTTTCTCATTTTCAGCTTTTTCCGATGAGGGGATGTGGTTACCGCAATTGCTGAAGGCAATGAATGAATCTGACATGCAGGCGAAAGGATTAAAACTTACAGCAGATGATTTGTATAGTGTTAATAGCTCATCGCTTAAAGATGCAATTGTATCTTTGGGAGGGGGTTCTTGTACTGCAGAAATGATCTCTTCTGAGGGACTAATGCTAACTAACCATCATTGTGCTTTTGGCTCTATTCAAGAGCATTCAAGTGTAAGTAATGATTATTTAAAAGATGGTTTTTGGGCGATGAATCAATCCGAAGAGTTGAAAAATGAAGGCTTAACAGCCACATTCTTAATAGAAATTGAAGATGTTACTAAAAGAATTAATTCCGAGCTTAATTTTGAAATGACCGAAAAAGAAAGGTCTGAAAAAATCAAAGAAGTTTCGAAAAAAATTGTTGCAGAGAAAACAACTAATACACATTATAATGCAAAAGTAAAATCTTTTTTTGGGGGCAATGATTTTTATGTGTTTACTTATGAAGTGTTTAACGATGTGAGGCTAGTAGGGGCTCCGCCTTCAGCAATTGGTAAGTTTGGTGGCGATACAGACAATTGGATGTGGCCAAGACACACTGGTGACTTTGCCCTTTACAGAATATATTCTGGGCCTGATGGGAGGCCTGCCGAATACTCTATAGAAAACATCCCATATAAACCAAAACACCATTTGCCAATTCAACTAGAGGGAGTAGAAAATGGAGATTACACTATGATTTTTGGATACCCAGGGTCAACTAATAGGTATTTAACTTCTTATGGAATTAAACAAGCTTTAAACATTACAAATCCAGCTATTATTGATATCCGTAATGAAAAATTATCAATTATGCAGGCAGGCATGAAAAGCTCTAAAAAAATTAAAATACAATATGCATCAAAATATGCCAGAACTTCAAACTACTGGAAATACTATATCGGTCAATCAAAAGGGTTAAAAGCAATGAAAGTAGTTGACAAGAAGTTAGAAATTGAAAATGATTTTAGAGATTGGGTTAGTAGTAATGACTCATTAATATTCGCAAATTATGGAGAGGCGTTAGATTTAATTGAGAGCGCCTACCAGGCCAACCAAAATATTGAACTTAGCAGAATATATTTAAATGAAGCTATATTTGGAGGTGCAGAAATTATGTATTGGGCCCTTAGAGTTCACAGGGCTATTTCTAGCCTGCCAAAAGACAAAAAAGAAAAGGCCAGGAAATTAAGAGGTCTTAAAAAAGAAGCCATAGAGTTCTACAAAAATTATAACACTTCTGTTGATCAAGAATTGTTTGCTTCTATGCTAGAAATGTATTACTACAATGTTTCTAAATCACAGCATGCCCCGATATTTAAAAAAATTGAAAATCAATTGTTTGGATTTAAGAGTTTAGATTTTGATTGGTATGCAAAAAACACTTTTAAAAGATCCATCCTTTCCTCAAAAGAAAAGTTCTTTGCTTTTTTAGATAAACCTATGAAAAGCACTATTGAAAGAGACCCTGCTTATAAAACCATAGTGTCTATTTACAATCAATATATTAACCAAGTCTCTTCAAAAAGGGCTCTTGTAAGAGAAAAACTCAAAAAAGGAAACAGGTTGTTTATTGATGGGCTCAGAGAAATGAACCCGGACAAAAAATACTATGCTAATGCCAACTCAACTATGCGTGCTACATACGGAAGTGTAGGAGATTACAAACCTGGAGAAGCAATGCACTATGACTACTTCACAACTATTGATGGTGTTATGCAAAAAGAAGATAGTACTAATGAAGAATTTTATGTCCCTAAGAAATTAAAACAACTATATGAGATTGGTGATTATGGCGAATATGCTGACAAGGATGGCAACCTAAGAGTTAATTTTATTTCTGATAACGATATTACAGGAGGTAACTCTGGTTCTCCAGTTATAAATGAATGGGGAGAGATTGTTGGCACAGCATTTGATGGGAATTGGGAGGCTATGAGTGGTGATATAGCGTTTGAAAAAGAAATTCAAAGAACTATTTCTGTAGATATTAGATATATTATGTTCATTATTGATAAATTTGCTGGAGCAAAACATTTAATTGATGAAATGACAATTGCGCCAAAACATAAAGAAAAAACAAATAAAGAAGAGGTTGCAATGCTAGCAAAGAAGAAGGCTGCTGTAGATCCAAACACGATTGTTAAAGAATTACAAATGAAAAAATATTTAGGAGATATGATTCCAGTATTTGATATGCATTCATTTGGGTCTGCTTTTGATATGGCTGTTAATCAATACGGATCATCAAAAGAGCAAAAATTCTGGTGGCAAGGAAAAGTTTATACTACTGATAAAAAATAATTTAGCCTCTTAAATTGGTTAATAGGCTCTTTGGTTTTTCCCTTCAATATAATTTATAAAAGCACTGTTAACCACTTTATTCCCTCCAGCAGTAGGATAGTTTCCTGTAAAATACCAGTCTCCGGTGTGATTAGGACAAGACTCATGCAAATCACTTATAGATTGATAAATAATCTTTACAACAGCACTCGTACTTTTAGGGGTTAATAATTCCGATATCTTTTCTGAAATTTCATCTGCTGTAAAAACACTATATATATCTTTAACATAATTTACCATTTCTTCTTTTTGAAGGTTTTTTTGTGCCACACATTTTTCATAAATTTCTGTTAAAAGATCTTCTTGTTTTTTTTCTTTAAGTAATGAAACTACAGCCTGAAAAGCAATAAAGTCTCCCATTTTAGCCATATCAATACCATAACAATCCGGATATCTTATTTGAGGTGCAGAAGAAACAACTATGATTTTTTTAGGATTTAATCTGTCTAAAATTCTGATAATCGATTTTTTTAATGTCGTTCCTCGAACAATACTATCGTCAATCATAACTAAGTTATCCGTTTGTTTAACTTGTCCGTATGTTACATCATAAACATGTTCTACTAAATCATCTCTACCAACATCAGAAGTAATAAAGGTCCTTAATTTCGCGTCTTTAATAGCAATCTTATCTGCTCTAGGAGAAATTTCCATAATTTTTGTAAGCTGCTCATTGGTAGGTTGGTTTCCTAGTTCTTGTATTTTTTTGGTTTTTACTTGGTTTAAATATTTATTACAGCTTTTTAAAAGTCCAAAATAAGAAACCTCAGCTGTATTTGGAATATAAGAAAAAACTGTGTTTTTCATGTCGTTATCAATTGCATCTAAAACTTTTGGAAAAATCTTTTTTCCAAGCTCTATTCTCTCTCGATAAATATCTTTATCATTTCCTCTGCTAAAATAAATTCTTTCAAAAGAGCATGCCTTTCGTGCTAAAGGCTCCCGAACCTGCTTTTCTTCAACAGTTCCATCTTTTTTAATAATTAATGCACAACCTCTTTTAATCTCATGAATTCTGTCTTCTTTTATATTAAAAGCTGTTTGTATTACAGGTCTTTCAGATGTAACAACAACTATTTCATCGTCTTTATAATAATAGGCTGGCCGTATTGCGTTTGGATCTCTAAGAGCGAATGCATCTCCATGTCCCAAAAGTCCACATATAACATAGCCCCCGTCCCAATATTTTGCTGATTGCACTAATATTTCTTGTAAATTAAGTTCGTCCTCAATGACTTTTGTTATCTGCTTTTTACTAAATTTATCTTTGTGTTTATAATAAATAGCATCGTTCTCTTCGTCTAAAAAATGCCCTATTTTTTCTAATATTGTTACTGTATCTGACATCTCTTTAGGATGCTGCCCTAAATCAACTAATTGCTGAAAAAGTTCATCAACATTAGTCATGTTAAAATTTCCGGCAAGAGCAAGGTTTCTAGTTTTCCAATTGTTTTGTCTCAAAAATGGATGACAATGTTCTATGGTATTCCCTCCAAAAGTTCCATATCTTAAGTGGCCTAAAAATAATTCGCCAGTAAAGGGCATGTTTTTTTTCAACCATTTTGTGTTTTTTAATTTTTCAGGATCACTTTTTTGCAGATCAATAAATCTCTTGTTGGCCTGATGAAAAAGGTCTTTTAAAGGCTGGGGGGCAACAGATCTTTTTCTGCTTATATATCTTTTGCCTACTTCTGCATCTAACTTTACATTAGCAATGCCTGCACCATCTTGACCGCGATTATGTTGTTTTTCCATTAACAAATACATTTTATTCAAACCATAAAGAGAGGTTCCATATTTTTTTTGATAGAACTCTAATGGTTTTAATAATCGCAACAGGGCCACACCACATTCATGCTTAATTGAATCGCTCATTTATTAAATTTTGAATATGGCAAAAATAGTTTTTATTGTTTGATAATTTTACTCAATTTACTAATTCCTGGATTTACATAAATTTTTTCATCAATATCAATTGTTGGGATAATCCTCTTACCTGCATTTATCGTCTCTACAATATTTATAGCCTCTTGATTTTCAGTTATATCAACATATTGAAATTCAATGCCTTTAGATTTTAAAAAGTGCTTTGCGTTAACACAATCTGAGCACCAATTAGCGCCATAAATCTTAATCTTCACTTTTAAAAAATTTAAATGTCTGATTGTTTTGAATTATAGTACAGCTCTTGCAATGAGAAATATAGGTAAATTTATACTTTTCATTAATCTGAAAATTAGATGGTTTTACTTGAAAAAGACCCGAGCATTCTAACTCTCCTGCAATAGAGAACCTTTCAATTCTATAAAGGTTTTTTGCTTTAACTATAGTAAACCACGAACTTGCACCTATTCCTTCAATTAGTTGAGCATTATTAGATATGTTTAAAGGAATTTTCATTATATTTCAATACTACTAAAATATGAATTTAATCTGCTCTTTTTAACTTTTATACATTTTTGTCCTTCTACTACATAGTAATTATGATTAGAAATAGACACATTTCTTTTTGGTGAAGGAGAAATACAAAAAGGCAAACTGAATCTTAATTTTTTGATAACTGAGGGATTAGCAGATTTTATTACAGAGGCAACAAAACGAGAACAATTTGATCCGTTGAATATAAAAGGACCATAAGGCAAGACCCCCTTGTCTTGCATTTTTTTAGCAGCATAAAATGCCTTTTTATAGCTTACGGATCCCATCAGTGCGGCATATAGCTTTCCTTCACCATGAGTTGATTTCATTGAAGACACCTGAAATAAAATTTTTTTAATGTTTAAAATTTTTCCATTTCGAATTTCTGCATTCATTAAATCAACATCCGCATCTGTTTCAACATCTCTTACTCTACCGTATCCTTTTGGAGTATGGTATCTCCCAAAGTCAAAATAACATGTTTTCTTGGTTTTTGAATTTATAAGAATCAGGGCAGAATGCCCAACCCTATATTTGCCATTTGTTGATGCAAATTTATCGTACCAAGAACCTGTGGCCGCCACCATTCCCTCGGGCCAAGCCATAGTGATAATAAAATCCTTTTGCATAGACAGTAAAGATATAAATAATTTTTTAGGATATAAACCTTATCAATTAAGCTTTTTTATAGTAGCTAGATTTTTGTCAGCGAACTCTTCTAAAGTATTAAAGAAATTTATTACATCAGTTGTTGAGTTCTCAAAATTAACAAGCACAAGGCGTATGAAAACTTTGTTTTTAAAATTCCCAAACCCTACCATAAGCTTATTTCTCTCATATAGCTTTGAGCACAAGTCTACAGGATCAAGATTTTTATAATTAAAGCAAACTGAAAGAGAGTCTTCAAAACTATAAAGAGTATAATTTGAATTAGCTTTAAGATAATTTCGGGCTGCATCAGCTAATTTAAACTCTCTTTCAACGATATTAGAAATTCCTTTTCTTCCAATTGATTTCCACATAGTCCATAATTTAAGGGCATTGTTCCTTCTACCGCACTCAAAAGATGTCCTGCCTAAATTAAACTCTTCATTATGAGTTTGATACAAATACTCCGCGTCATTGTTAAAAGAATTATATAAATCATGCTTATTTCTTACCGTCAAAATTGATGTGCTTAATGGGGCCCCAAGAGTTTTGTGGGCATTAAAACAAAATGAATCTGTTAAGTCAATTCCATTAACTAAATGTTTATACTTTTTAGAAAAAATCACACTCCCTCCAAACGCCCCATCTAAATGAAGCCAGATGTTGTTTTGTTTGCAAATAGGAGCTAAATTTGAAACACTATCAAACGCCCCTAATACAGTTGTCCCTGCTGTTGCATTTAAATAAAAAGGAACAAGGCCTTTGGACTTGTCTAATTTAACTTGATTAACAAATTCTAAAATATTTAGCCTTCCATATTGATCAGATTTAATATATCTAACATTTTCTCTTCCTATTCCTGATAAAGAAGCGTTTTTAGATATTGAATAGTGAGCGTTTTCAGAAGTGTATGCTACTAATTTATTGAAAACACCTTTGTCTTTGATTTTTGAATCAATTTTATCTCTAGCCATAACTAAAGACATGAAATTACTCATGCTCCCGCCGGTTGGAAAAGTCCCTCCAGCATTACTGCCATAACCAATTAAGTTGTAAATCTGAAATAGAACTTCCCTTTCAATACTTACTTGAGGTCCTGCTATTTTATATGTTGCCATGCTGTTGTTGAGCATTACAGCTAACAAGTCGCCTAAAACTGCTTTGCTGTGCCTTCCTCCAAACAACTGATTAAAAAATAATTTTGATGATGATTTAGGGCTTTCAAGAAGAAGCTTTTCTAAAGAAACTCTTAAATCCTTAACCGCTACTCCCTCTTCTCCTAATTTAATTTCAAGTAATTTTTCTACATGTTTTGGATCAATATATTTTGAAATAGGATTATTAACCTCATCTTTTAAAAAAAAAGTAGCTAAATAATTAAACAATTTTAAGTCTTCCTGAATATTATTTTTCATTGCATTTTTTTTAGTATAAAGTGCAAAATTAGAAAAATAGTTTGTTAATCATTTTTAGAAATAAATATATGTTTAGTAATCTCTGTAAGAAATTAAACTGTACATAAAGCCAACCTTTACTTAATTTTGTATTTTTGTAACATGAAAAAACTCTTTTTCTACATACTGTTTATTTTTTTACACCATCTGCAGGCTAATTCTCAGATAGTTATTAATGAATATTCAGCAGCAAATTATGACACTCATACTGATAATTACGGCGAGTATGAAGATTGGGTGGAGCTATATAATCCAACATCAGCTGCTGTTGATATTAGCGGTTGGTATTTAACAGATAAACCGGCAAACCCTACAAAATGGATGGTCCCATCATCTTTTGTAATTCCAGCTAACGAAGTTGCTATAATTTATTGTTCTGGTAGAGATGAATTGTTGGGTGGTTTTGCTCACTCAAATTTTAAGATTACTCAAACGAAAGGGAATGAAATTCTTATGTTGTCTGATCCAGCAATTAGTTTTCAAGATTCTATTAGAGTTTTACCAAATCAAAATTCACACACTAGAGGCAGAGAGTCAAACGGGGCTCCTATTTGGAGTGTCTTTGTAAATGGAACGCCCAACTCAATAAATATGGGCGCAATGCAAGAGTATGCAACAGTACCTATATTTTCTCAAAACGGAGGCTATTATAATGGGCCTATCAATATAACATTAAGCTCCCCTGATCCAAATATTACAATATATTATACAACAAATGGAGATGAGCCAAATAATACCTCTTCGGTTTACACTAGCCCCATCAATATCACTACAACCACTGTTGTTAAAGCAATATCATATAGCTCAAACTCTAATATACCATCAAGTTTTATTGATTACCATACTTTTTTTATCAACGATACTCATACAATTCCAATACTCTCAATTTCTGGTGATGTTGGGCAGTCTGGATTGGTTGATCTATTAGATGGCGGGTGGGGAAGCTCCGGTCTTGAGCCAAAAGGCACAATAGAATGGTTTAACAAAAACGGTGTGTTGCTCGATAAAGGAACGGGTGACTTTAATAAGCATGGTAATGATTCTTGGGCCTATGATCAAAGAGGCTTTGATTATATTATGAGAGATCAATTTGGGTACAATTATGCTTTACAAGACCAAGTTTTTGCAACTAAAACTAGAAATAAATTTCAAAGAGTTATTGTTAAAGCGGCCGCAAATGACAATTATCCCTTTTCCTATGGTGGTACTGGAGCGCATATTAGAGACGCCTATGTGCATCACCTCTCTCAAATTGGCGATTTGCGACTAGACGAAAGATCCACATCTTCTTGTATTGTTTATTTAAATGGAGCCTATTGGGGGGTTTATGAAATGAGGGAAAAAGTAGATGATCATGACTTTACCGATTACTATTATGATCAAGATAAAAACAATTTGCAATATCTTAAAACCTGGGGGAATACATGGACAGAGTATGGGGCTCCAAATGCACAACCAGATTGGGATAACTTTGTGAATTTTGTTACTACAAATCCTATGACTAACCAGGCAAATTACAATTATGCTAAAAGCATATATAATACTGGTAGTTTAATTGATTATTTTCTTTTAAATGCATATGTTGTTTGTCAAGATTGGTTAAACTGGAACACGGCATGGTGGAGAGGTATGGACCCTAATGGAGACAAGAAAAAATGGCGATATACATTATGGGATATGGACAATACATTTGATCATGGGACAAATTACACTGGAATTCCTAGCTCTGACCCAAACGCAGTGCCGTGCGATCCAAGTACGCTAGGAAATACAGGTGGGCAAGGGCATGTGCCAATTTGGAATGAAATGCTTACAAATCAAGAATTTCATGATAACTATATTAATAGATGGCAAGACTTAGCAAATGGCCCGTTATCATGTGATTTTATGATACATATTCTTGACAGTATGATTGCAGTAATTGATCCAGAAATGCCAAGACAGATTGCAACTTGGGGTGGAACATATTCTGGCTGGCAAAGCAATGTCACTGATTTAAGAAACTTTATACTAGCAAGGTGTGACAGTATGAATAACGGTTTTGTGGATTGTGACTCTGCTATTACTGGTATATTTGATGTTACTGTTGAAGTAATAGGAATTGGAGAAGTAGAAATGAGTAATAATAATATTATAAATAATTTTAACACCCCTTTTAACGACCAAAGGTTTGGCGGAATTGTTTTGCCTTTTGAGGTTAAAAGCGGGCAATTTGATCATTGGGAAGTTATTTCCTCTAATGTATATACGTATAATCCAAATATTGACACATTAGCGCTTGACCTGCAATCAGATGTTGTTGTCCGTGCTTATTTTGGGGAAAGTAGAGATATTGTTTTTAATGTAGAGCCTTCTGGCACTACAACTTCAATAGATATTAATGCTAACACTATTAGTACATTTCCTTATACAAGTTCATTTTTGGTAGGTGACAACATCTCAGCGTCTCCAAGTATTGATGTTCTTTATGGCTTTGATTCATGGGCCTCTGATAGCAATTCTTTGTTTCCGTCACCACTAAGTGAGAATATAAACTTTAATGTAGCGCATGCAGACACAATTACTCTTAAATTGTATCAAAAACCCACTATAGTTTATGACATAATTCCGGGGGGCACAACAACATCAATTGACATTAACGGAAATACTATATCTGTCTTCCCTTATTCTGAAACTGTTTTCAAAGAGGATTTAAACACCATCTTCCCAAGTATTGATCCAAATTATGGATTTGGATTTTGGAGCACGAACAACAATGTCCTATTAAATGGGGGGGGCATTAGTAATTCATTTTATGGAATTTATAATGACACAATAAAATTAAACCTGTCGTCTGTTTCTGCATTTATTTCTGGTAACGACACTATATGTGAAAACTCCAAAGAAAGCGCAGAAGTAAAAGTTTTTTTTACTGGAGTTGCTCCATTTACATTTAATTATACTGTTAATGGAGTTGTACAGCCTTCGATTACAACAACTATAAATCCATATGTTATTGCAACAAAAATTGGCGGTCTATATTCTCTTGCCGCTTACAATGATGCAAATGAATTTGGAACTCTTAGTGGGCAGGCTGTGGTAACAATACTGGCGGCCCCAACTGCACTATTTAACGCTCAACCAGATAGTTTAACGGTTTTATTTACTACAACTCAACTAGTGGACAAGTCGCTCGGTAATATTATCGGCTGGAATTGGGATTTTGGAGACAACACTTCAACTAGCTTTCTTGAAAGCCCTAGTCATACATATGAAGATTCAATAGCAATATATCAAATAAGCCTAATTGTTGAAGATGACAACGGCTGTACTGACACAACAAAAAACATAATCAATATTACCGATTATTACAGTATATTTATACCAAACTCTTTTACTCCAGATTTAGATGGAATAAATGATAAATTCTGTATTAAATATAGCGGCATTAGAGAGGCTACTTTTTTGTTTAATATTTTTGATCGATTTAGCAATTTAGTATACTCTACAAATAACATTCAAGATTTATCATGTGAAAATGGATGGAACGGAAAGCATTATAAGACAGGTGAAAATCTGTCTGCGGGGCTTTACATTTATCAAATGTACTTTCAAGACGTTAATGGTTGGAAACACCAAGAAATAGCGGAAATAATTATTGTCCGTTAAGGCTTACCCGTAACTATATTTATCAATAATATATTTAGCATAAAAAATGAGTAAATTTCATGAATATAAATCATTAAACCTACCACTAATACACAAAAATGTACTGGAGCAATGGAAAAACTCTGATGTTTTTATTAAAAGCATAGAAAATAGAAAAAATGGACCAACATTTACGTTCTATGAGGGGCCCCCTTCAGCAAATGGGATGCCAGGAATTCATCATGTAATTGCTCGTACCATTAAAGATATTTTTTGCCGATACAAAACACTTAAGGGATTTAAAGTAAATAGAAAAGCAGGATGGGATACGCATGGCCTGCCTGTTGAGCTTGGAGTTGAGAAAGAGCTTGGTATTACCAAGGAAGACATTGGAGTTAAAATATCTGTAAATGAATACAATAAAGCTTGCCGGAAAAATGTAATGAAGTATAAAGAAAAATGGGAGGTTATAACAAATGAGATGGGCTATTGGGTCAACTTAGATGACCCCTATTTAACTTATGACAACAAATACATTGAAAGTGTATGGTGGCTTCTTT
>CESM01149512.1_pt1 | contig 17269 bp, 23 predicted proteins | sample 361421 | NCBI WGS metagenome assembly CESM01 (sample SAMEA2622219, study PRJEB7988) | marine metagenome | isolation source: saline water (ENVO:00002010), including | reverse complement strand
GAGCCCAAGTTCTAAACAATACTTCTGAATCTGGTAAATTAATTGCCATTAGAAAGGTATATCCCAATTGTTCATATTATTCTTTTCATAAATATCCTTAAATGGATTAGTTCTAAATTTACCACCAAGACTTGCTGACATGTTGTACTTTGGTGCCTGATGGTATATTTCGTATAACGCTCTTCTAACCATAGCACCTTTATTTGTGTTCTTCTTTGACCTATCAAAAGGACCTCTATTGTCGTTGTTATAAAAACCACCAAAGAAAGTATCTCCCTCAGGTCTAGGGCCTGTAACGCTTCTCAAGAATTGGAATCTTCTAGGGATAGGTAGGAGTGCATCCATAAAACCTGTTTCTTTGTTAAAGCCCTTGTTTATACCAAACTCTACAACCCAAGGATAAGGAACATTTGGATCAGGCATAGGTTTCACATTACCAATTTTAATAATGAAATCTCCTGTATCTTTTTTAGAATCAGCCCTTGTTTTTCTCATAGCAAGGGAATTTATCAATCTATCACTATCACGAGGAGTTTTTTCTCCTATTTTTTGAAAAATATATTCTGCTAAATATTGAGCTCTATCTTCAGATTGCATATTCATTCTATCGAAATTAGCAATCATTCGAGTAGATACAGTTCCTGGTCTCAACTTTTTAACCATTCTATCTAAAGTAATAGTTGCATTAGCTCCTACAACAGACCTAAGAGAACGAGATCCAACATTTCCAAAAAAAGAAGTTCCTGCGGGAATAACTCCTATAACTTTACCTGCAAGTTTACCACCAGCTCTTCGTACAGCTCTTTCTCCTATACCTGCTACTTGAAATCTGTCTGTATTTTTTTCTATAGTGTTCTTGAGAGCGTTAAAGTCTCCAATAGATCTACCAAGTGCCAAGTTATATCTGTTTAGTTTTCCTAATACAGGAAGAGGAAGAACGCTCTGTGCATCTTCTAATGCAACAGAGAGTGTGTAAATAAAGTTTCTTGTATCGTTAAGATCTCTTGGTAGACCATAGGTATTTATATCAGAGTCTGTATAAATTAAATACCTATTCATAGCTCTATGAGTTTTTGTTAATCTAAAACTTCTTAGAGACCTACCTATAATTTGTTGTTTTACTTTAGCAGCTGCCATTAGTAACCACTCTGGACTATTAACTGTTTATAAAAAGAATTACCAAATCTATCTTTAACATTTTTTACACCAATGATATTCCATTTTTTGGAATCGTATATGATTCTGTCTTTTGTAGTTACATCAGCATCAGCAGGAATAGTTATTCTTAATGTTATTAGATTTTGTAATAGACCATCTGTGTTTTCTTCTGTGGTGTCTCCTGAAAAAACTACTCTTGCTTGAACATTTGAAGAACTTGATGAGAATGAAGTACTAATGTTTCCTCTATCATCAAGTGTTTCGGTTCCTGAAAGTCTTTCTATGTCAATTGATTCGTTTAATAAAGCTGTTGTTAATTGTGGCATAAATTAATTATAACATTAAGGAATACCCCAAATAAAGAAAATAGTCGGTGTCCTAATAAAACCTTCACTTGCGTGAAACTTTAAACACCGACCACTTTCAAATCAGATAGTATATTAATACTAGCCGAATACTTGTTGGTTCTCTACTGTTGTGGGCATATTGTCTAAATCTTTTTTTAGATTCATAAGACCTTCATCATAAGCTTTTTTCTTCCAATCTCCTAAAAGATTAAGTTCAGCTCTTCTTTGCATATCATTTTCTATAGAGTTAGCTTTGACAAATCGATTTTTCCATTTTGAATATGCTTTACCATAATGAATACAATTGTATTGAAGTCCTGTACTTGTCTTTCTTGATCTATGAAAAAAACTTGCAGGTAAAAGTCCTTGTTCTTTATAAATAGAACACTTTTTTTCTTCTACAGTTACTTCAGGAGTGTACCTTTTATTGTAGTAATACTGAACTTGTTTAATGTCACACTCTTTGCACTTAAGCATAAGTTTATCTCTTCCAAATTTTGATTTATAAAATTTAGATACAGGCAACACTGTCTCACAAGAGTTACACATTTTAGTAGTAGGAAAATAAGCTTTCTGATAAGCTAATTGCAAAGCTCTGTTTACTTGTCTTCTGAGTTCTTCGTTTTCATTCATCCATTTTTCTAATGTTCTTATTCCAAAATTTGGTATATGAGTAAATAATCCTGCGTTTAATATTCCATTACTGTTTTCACAAGCAGCAATAACTTTACCGAATAACTCATGATCAAAAGCTTTTACTGTTGGAAGACCGAATCTAACTCTAAACTGTCTAACTCTTTCTCTTGAAACTCCCCATTCATTACCCCATTCTGTATTGGTTTTGGATGGTTCTTGTTGTAAAAGACTTACTATTTCGTCTTTTGTTAATTTTTTTGGTGTGTATGTTTTACTTTCCAAATTTGCTCTCCTCTATTAGTATTAAAAAGTTTAACATATCCTTGCACAATTGCAAATTTTATGTTTATAATTAAGTATCAGATAGAAGAAGGAGATATTTTGGTAGAGATACCTTATGTCGATACTGCACCTGCTTTTGAGGATGAAATAATCCACAAAGGAGAGTTTATGATACATGTGAGGTGGAACCCTTATATGAGCTCTCATGAAGCAGATGTGTTCAAAGTTAAATCTGTAGGTACTAAACAAAGTTATGCTTTGATCGGTACAGGGGCAGGTAAGTCTAAAAAACTAGCTTTGGCAGACGCAGAAATGCTTATTATAGACTAACTATCAAAAACAAAGGAGAATATGATAGCTGAATGTATGCTATTTTTAGCAAGTTTTTCGCCACCCCTGGTAGGCACAGAAACTGATTTTATCAATAAACATTTAGAATGTAGGGAAGAAATCCCTCAAAAAATGAAACAATATTCAAGTCTTTATCTTCAACACTTTGACTTCGAAAATATAGACACAGCAGTAAGAATTGGGTGGTGCGAAAGCAGGGGAAAGGATACTGCATATCGTGATGACAATTCCGATTCAGGCGTTATGCAATTTGTTCCTTGGACCTGGAATTGGGTTGCTGAGGAGTATGATCTACCTAGGTGGAATGAGTGGGTAATCCTGTATCATGGGCAACCATATACAGGTCCCACTTCCAAAACAGATTTTGGTTTTGAATTCAAAAAAGTACAATTCACTCCTTATTACAACATTTTATTTGCCTCTATACTTGCAGAAGACATCTATGGTCGAACCCAATGGAAAGATTGGTCTTCAAGTGAGTGGTGTTGGTCTGATGTAGTTGAATGGGAGAAAAAATGGAAAAAAGAAGAAAACATGTAACCTTTTTTACTTTGGAGTGGTCTAATTAGTATGATTGAATTTCCAAATAAAAAATATCAAATAATTTATGCTGATCCACCATGGTCTTATGACGATCCCTCTAAAAACAGAGGCGGTGCTGTTAGGCATTATCCTACAATGTCTATTGATGATATTTGTAATTTACCTGTAAAAGATATAGCTGATGACGACTGTATCTTATTTTTATGGACAACATTCCCTAAATTAATAGAAACAATACCTTTATTTGAAGCGTGGGGTTTTACATATAAAACAAATGGATTTACATGGATAAAGAAAAACAAAGTATCCACTGATACAAACTTTTGGGGCATGGGTAGGTGGACTAGGTCTAATGCAGAAATATGTTTGATTGGTGTCAAAGGTAAACCTAAAAGATTAAGTGCAGCAGTTCATAGTGTTATAGAAAGTCCTATTGAAAGACATTCAAAAAAACCTGACATAGTTAGAGAAAAAATAATTGAACTTGTCGGAGACCTTCCTCGAATAGAATTATTCGCAAGAAATAGTACTGAAGGTTGGGATACATGGGGTAATGAATCATGAAAATAGGTAGTTTATTTAGTGGTATTGGTGGTCTTGATTTAGGAATAGAAAGAGGTCTATCTGATTTTGGTGCTGAGACTGTATGGCAAGTAGAGTTTGATGAGTACTGTTGTTCTGTTTTAGAAAAAAGATTTCCAAGATCACAAGTTATTAACAAAGATATTAACGAAGTTAAGTTTGAAGAGTTAGAACCTATCGATATGCTTATCGGTGGATTCCCTTGTCAAAGTTTTAGTTACGCAGGTAACAGGAAAGGAATGAGTGAAGAAGATGAACGAGGAATGTTATGGTATCAGTTCGAAAGAGCCATTAGCGTACTTAGACCAAAATGGGTTGTGGCAGAAAATGTCAGAGGACTCCTCACAGCCAAAGACGACCAAGGAAACAAAGGAGGAGCTTTCGCAAGAGTTGTTTCTTTCCTTTCCGACAGCGGGTATAGTGTTGAATGGCAAGTTGTATCAGCAGCCTCGGTTAATGCCTCGCACCTTAGAGAAAGAATATTCATCGTGGGAAACTCCGAACACTATGGATTACTTGAAACCGAGAACAGGGGAAGCTTTGGAGAACGCCCTTTATCGTGGAGACAAATCCAAAAAGAGCAAGAGAAAAAGCACAGGGAACTTGAGGGAGAATCCAAAATTGTGGTCAACACCAAGAGCGAGTCAAGCCTCGAAGCCAATAAACAAACAAGCTCCATCAGTGAAAGCAGGGAAACATGGATCGACTCTAGAGCAGGACATGGGGGAGAGAAACCCGAAACTTATTGGGAAAAGATTGAACAGCCAATGGGTATCTCTACTTATGGGTTTCCCCGCGGATTGGCAGGAGATTTAGGATTACCTAACTATTGGGGTTATAGCAACGACAATATGTGGAGAACTCCAACCTTAGCTGATTCAAAAAATGACGCTTTGAAACATGCGACAAAATTACTTCAAGGGAAAGACAAAAGAAGCTCAGGACAACGAATACAGGTTGCTTTAGCTGACCAAGTAGCAATATCTGAGATTATAGAAAATCCTGAATTGTTTGAACAGTACAAAGATCATTTAATGGTAAGAAGAGATAATTTGCCTACTCAAGAAGAGTTTGTTAATTACTTAAGAACTGTTACTTCAGCGAAACAATTATTTGACAGTACTGAAGGTATAAAAAAATCTACTATTGAACATTGGTTTAGAAAAGATACTTCAGGTTTTAGTTACCCAAGTATAGAAGATTGGGAGATAATAAAACCTTATTTGAGTCCTTTAAAATTTGATAAAGAACTTACAGAAGTTACTGACATTGAATGGAAAAGAGATAAATGGCAAACACCATTAGTTTCTAGTAGTAGACCAAGCACAACAAGGATAGCTAAAGGTATAAATCCAAAAGGTCAACTTTCAGAAAACCCTGGAGTCTATACAGAAGAATATCTTATAGAGCCTTGGGAAACTGTTCCAAGAACAGTAGAAAATGAAGAAGACAGGATAAATAAGATCAAAGCATTAGGAAATGCAGTCGTTCCTGCCTGTGCTGAATTTGTTGGTATTTGCATTGCGAATTCTATAAAGTTCGGTATACTTGTGTTTGACAGTCTATATGAAAGAGAGGACAAGAAATGAACAGATTAGAGCGTAGAGCTGCAAAGTCTAAAAAGAAACGCAGATATCAGGGACTTAGTAAGACACAAGTTTTACACCCAGGTGTTACAGATAGATAAATGAAAATAAAAATTATCTTGAACAGTGGTGGGGAATTTGTAGATATACATTTTATAGATCCACCTATTCACATTCCAATGGATGTAGAAATAGTTCACGAAGATGATATGAAAACAGAGGAAGAATAAATGATTGGTACATTAATAATTGTAATGGGTATGACAAGTTGGGGACAAATGTCTCTTGAAATGAACATGCTCGCAGACATGATGAATAATATGGGACACCAACAAGAAGAGGTTTATAACTCTTGGTGTGATGGTGTTAGATGTGATGAGTGGGGACATGGTGGTTACGATGGAATACCTGAAGACTGCACCACTGAAGAAGAGGAAAATGGATCATGTGGTTTTGGTTTAGTTCAACCATAAAAAAATTATTAGATTCACTCATAGATAGAGTTATCTTTAACTATGAAATGTGGAAATGGGAAAAAGATAAAAGAAGCGAAGGATTTCCTAAAGAATGGTTTGAAGAAGAGTAATTAAAACTGTACTTTTCTTTTAGCTGCTTTACTTGCTTTTTCTCTCATAGATGGAGAGACCTTAGAAGGATCAGTATTCCAATCAATCCCAACAGTTCCATATAAATTAACTCTAGTGCTAATTTGTCTTTTAGAAATAGCATTACACTTTTCTTTTTCACATTTGATTTTTGGTTCATCGTGTATTGAGTGTTGTACTTCGAATACATGTTCACATTTAGAACACTTGTAGTCGTAGCGAGCCATTACTTCTCGAAAGATTTACAGATTTTTAAGTAAAGATTTACTAAATCATCTGCGTCTTGTACTAAGTTAATTCCTTTAATTCTCATGTAATTGAATTGTTTTAGTACTGCTTCCTTGAATTGCTCGTCATCAATTAATTCGTTGACAGCATCTTCACGCTTTGTCCCATCAGGGAATTTTAATTCGCTCATTAGTCTAGTATACCTGCAGAAGTGAAGTATTGCCTCTTATACTTACTTAGCACTTTTCTATCAGCTTCTTGTAAGATATCTGCATTAAGTTGATCTAATACTGATTCATAGGTTACCTGGTAATCCCCAATACCTTCATTTCTTACTAATTGGAACTTACTGTCTGTTGTATTATCTGCTTGATTAGTGTTTACAGTTCCTGTACTTTGTTGTGAAGATAAAGATAAAGCTGAAACAATGAGTCTACCTGTAGCTCTTGCACAAACATATTTTATATCGCTAGGAACATTTTCTGCTGAAGCTTCACTATCGGAATAACCTGCTGTATAAACTACTGTAATGTTTTGTAATCTAACTGCTGACCATTTATTTTTACCAACTTTTCTTAATCTCCCAAGTTGAGAGTAAAGAACATAGTCATTAGAGTTTCCCTCAGTTAACGCAGTTCCATCTTCTGTGACAGAAGTTACAGATACTACAGGGGATCGACTTAGAAATAAGTCTTCGGTTTTGTCGCCATCAAACTTTTCAGTGATACTTGCTGTGTAGTTCGGGTTGTATCCAACGAAGTTTGCAATAGCGTCTTCCACAGTCGGAATTAATAAGTTTGTGACTGTGGATTCGTCAGTAGAGCCTAAATCTACACCAAGTACTTTCTCGACATCAGATACTGTACATAGTGCCATTTAGGACCTACTTATCTTCTGTGTCTTTTGGTTTTACAGCTTTATTTTCTACTTTTTTCTTTGGAGCAGCTTTTTTCTTAGCAGGAGCTTTTTTCTTCTCGCCCCAACCTTGCTCTTTAAGCCATGCTGTAGGATATTCTTTACCTGCTTTAGCAACTAAAGAAGCACCTGATTTAGGAAGATCAGCAAAGTCGCCTTCCCAAATTTTTCCATCGCTTAGTTTCCAAATACTTTTCTTTGGTTTCATAAAATCTGACATTATTTTCCTTCTTTTTAAAAATTGATTTAGTTCGTAAGGGGCAGGGTTACTACCCCTTACTGAAACTAATTAACAACTATTCCTTAGAATGCTGTTATTTTGTGGAAAGCAGCTTGTCTGTAAACAGGGAAGCCGACTCTCATTGTTGCTCTAATAGCTAATTGATTTTTAACAAAGAAATCGCTATGGCTATCTGAGATTGCCAAATCGATTCCATTTCTCATCACTACTTGAGCAGCATCGCCACCACCGAACTTACCAACAAGAACAGTGTTCTCTGGTATAGCTGTGGTTGCAACAACTTTAAGTCCCCAAATGGATGCAACAGGTGCGTTGCCCATAGCTCCTGAAGCTATGAAAAGAGGTACATTAGCTGCATATCCTGCAGTAGCATCTCCAGCAAATCCTGTTAAGTCTGTTACGACTGCATTCCAATCATTTGGGTGCATAACAATTGCGTCTGGCTCTACGAAAGCATTTACACGAATGTCGGTAATTGCTCCATAAAGTGCTCCAATTCTACCTAAGTTTCCTGAGTAGGAACCGAAAGCAGTTGAGCCAACGCTAGATTTTCCAGCGTCTAATAATCCTTCTAAGTTAGGTGCAGTACCATCTCCAGCGAGAAGTTGGCTGTCCAAACGAAGTTTGATCATTGTTTGTAATCTTGAGTTTATGTATCCTTGAATACCAGAAACATCTGACAATAGTTCATCAGTTACAGGCAAGAAAACGCCCATTTTTCTGATGGATTCTGATTGCTCAGTGAAGGCTAATGCACCTTCTCCTACAGTCGCACCTTCAGCAGCTTCTGCTGCGTTGTTTGTGAATGTAGTTTCTTCAAGATAGCTATAAGCATTTTGGTCTGTTTCGATTTGATCGAAAAGACTAATAACGCTATTAGGGTCTCTTAAAGCTGATTCCAATATACCAGGTGCTCTTAGAACCTCTGGTGGATATCCTGTTGTGGTTAAAGTAGTTTTGTATTCTAGTGGGCTAAAGTTAGCTTTAGAATCAATACCCTTTACACCATTGCTCTTGTAGTTCTTGTAAGCGTCTGTGTTAACAAACTGACTTCCAAGATCCATTGGAGCAACTTTTTCCGATTGATAGGCTTGTTCTGCAGGCTCTGAGTCTATTTCCATAGCTTTCTCATTTTTTGCCTGAGCAGATTTAAGATTTACTTCTTCTACAAGACCAGCAAGTTCTTCATTTCTTTTGGAAATTGCCTCTTTTTGATCAGAGGTGTACTTGCCATTTTCGTCTGCAGCTTCGAAGAGTTCTTTCATTTCTACTCTTTTAGCAGCAAGCTTTTCTCGGAGATCTTTAATATCTGACACGATATTCTCCTTTTTATCTAGCTTAATTTTTTATTCGTCTATTTCTTGTTCAGCTATAAGGGATTCTGTCATTTGAACTTGAGCTTGAAGTATGACTTCATCAATTGAATCGTCTACTTCTTCTTCAGTTGCGTCTTCGGAAACTTCTTCTTCTTCAACTACTTCAACTTCAACTTCTGCTTCTTCAATTTCTACATCTTCTGTAATTTCCTCAGATACTTCTTCGGAGACTTCTTCAGTTGCTTCTTCTTCAGTAACAGGAGCTTCTTCTTCCATAGCTTCAATTTCATCAGTGACTTCAGGTACTTTACCCACTTGAGATATAACTTCATCAAGTTCTTCCCAAGCGTCATTCAAATCATCTTGAACCGCTCTTAATGCTGTTGTCGCTTCTTTTGACAATTTCCTACCATCCTTTTCTCTCAAGATACCAATAGCTTTGGTTCTTGAAATTAAGTCATCTAATGCTGCAAGCACATCTTTGACTTCTTCAGAGAAACGCTTTCCTGTCATGCTGGATTCGTTCTTTGAAACTTCTAAATCTTTTTCTTTTTCTTTTGCACACTTACCTGAATCGTTATAGTCGCATTTGCCATAACCTTTTTCATCTTCAGCAGGAGCTTCTTCAGTGTCAGCTTCTTTTGCAGCAACTAACTTCTCGTACTGTATGTGTGAAACGCAAGGCATGAATACTTCTTTTCCATCTACTTCATGGGTATGAGATCCTTCACAACCTAATTCTTTGCCTCTTTTTTTGGCATCTTCTTCGTTATCAAAAACATCTTGGTCTAAAGCAATTTTTTCTTCTGTTACTTCGCCTTTTGCTTCGTATACTGTATCTTCGCCTGTTTTGATTGCGAGGGTATAGGTCTCTTGGTTTGCACCAACTAAGACAGGAGATACTTCATATACTGTGAGGTCTTTAAGGAAACGAGCTTGTGTTTCGGAATCATCTTTTTGAACTTTTCCTACTTCAGAATCATTGACTCTAAATCCGAATGACCACTGTTGTAAGTCGCCCATTGATTTGACAAGATTGTATGCTTCTTTCCCTGCTTCGGTGTCCATGAAGAATGAACCTTTGAATACTGCGGAATCATCTTTTTCTTCTATGACTCCTTTACCGATTGGTTGATCCCACTTGTGAGCAAAAACCATAGGGACTTGATTGTTAGCAAATCCTGATTTGACAGCACCTGGGATTACTACATCTCCATCACTATCTACATTGTTGTAAACTGAAAAGACAGCTTCAACTGAACCTTTCTCTTCTCCATCTTCTTTGATGGAGAGATCAAAACTTTTGATTTCTTTATCCATTAACCTATACCTCTTCTTTATATTAATACTGTTAACTTGACAGTATCAACTTAATTGTCTGTACTATTTAGTTTAACACTTTGATCTACGATCTGTTCAGCTTTCTTCTTTCGAGCATCGTCTTTCTTCTTTTGCTCGTTAACTATTTTTTTCATAGCTGATACTCCAGACTTAGTAACTCCGCCCCACTTCATAACCGCAATGGTTCCATTGAGTCGGGTGTTACCTTGGTGTCTGTTCATAAATGCTTCTCTTCTTTTTACCCACGATAGTACTGAGGCACTTCGGTCTCCTGCTTTGTATTTAGTCCAATTTCTAAAAGCGTCATTTCCTGTGAAAGAAGTAGGTGGATTACCTCCATTACCTGCTCTCCTCCATATCTTTGGATAGTTTTCTTTTAGATTTTTTATGTAAGCGTAATCAGGGAACTGTCTAAAGTCTGAATTACTTAGACTGATCTTTTGATTGTCGCCTGCATTTGGAAAATTTGTTTGGTCGCCTGGTGCTTTATCGTCTTTTCTAAAGTCTGCAATTATTCTAAGTTTAGAGATGAGTTGCTTCACACTTCTATCAGTTTTCTTGTGTGAGCCATCTTCCATAATTGCCCAAACCATCATGGTTGCTTCTTTTTTTTCATTGTTAACAGAAGTTACAATACCATGAACAGTTGATGGTGGATCTGGATCTTTATTGATTGACCAACTAACAGCATCTCCAATCTTTACAGAATCTGCTTTACTATTCTCAGCTTCTGTTTCAAAAATTCTTTCATTAAGAGTTTCTGCTTCTTCTAATGATACTTTTAATTCGTCAATCATATCTGTTGACTTTGAACTTTTAGGATGTCCTGCAGGTAAAAGATCTAAATCAAATGGTTTTCTAGGGAAAGAACCTTTGAGTCCTTTCAAAAACGCGTTAACCCTGGCTATTCCCCACTGGGTTGCTCCCATTACATTTCCTCTTACTGAGGCAGGATTACCACGATAAGCTCCGACACCTCTTCTGAATACAGCCGATAACATTCTGTAGTTAGCTTTAAATTTTGGATTTTTTGCATTATGGGTTTTTACTTTATTCTGAAGTGTTTTTTTAACTTTTCCTGAAATAGGTGCTTTTTCTTCATCTAAGTAACTTGGTGTTGACACTATATCTCCTTCTCTAGTTATCTCAACAGGCATTGTTTGAGTAGAAAGAGTTTTTTCTTCCATTTCAAAATTGGCAGAAGATTCTACCATTACATCTGATTCTTCGTTATCAGGATCTCTTTCATCTCCTGTATCTATTTCAGGTTCGTCTTCGGGACTTCCTAAATAATCTTCTTTTTTGGTTGGTTCAAGGTTTAGTGGTCTTAAGAATACTTCATGCTCATCTCCATATTCGAGCCCAACAGCTTTTCTGGCTTCGGCAACTGTTATCCAACCACCTGCTACACCTGTTTGCATTCTCTTAAACATTTCGCCTTTGTCTACATCTAATGCTCTTACTTCGCCTAAATCATATTTACAAACGACTTTATTATCATTTGTATAATCTGCTTGTAATAGCTGTGCTGTAATTTCATTAGAGACAACTTGCCACAGAGGAATTAACTTCTGCTCAGTAAAGAATTCTCTTAACTCTCTTGTGTTGTTGTAAGTAGCAGCTTCTAGACCTGCTCCTAATCCTGCAAGAATAGCAGGAACACCAAGAACAGCAGAAACTCTTTCCTCAGGCAATCTCCTTAGTTGGTTAAGGTTAAGTTGTTCAGGAGACCAAGATACAACTTTCACATCCATAGAACCTGAAAGTATCATCGGGGCACCCCTGTTCGAACCACCAAATTTTTGTTTATAAATTTGAGCTATAGCCTCAGCTTCATCTTGGCTAGGACCACCCATAGCGTCATCTTTAGGAGAAAGAATAACTCCAGGTACTGCCATGTTATGTAACAAAGCAGCTGCGTATTGTCCTGCAGCTTCATCTCCTAAAATTTCTCTAAGGACTGCTTTCAGTGGGGCGAATCCTTTTCTATGGTTGTTTGGATCTATTCCTTGTCGGATATGTACGACCTCTGATGCAGGTAATACAGAAAACTCATTAGCGTTTAGTGAGCTTGGATCTTTAACATAATATTCATAATGAGTAATTAATTCTTTTTCGTTCCCTCTAGGTTTTACATAAGTAGGGATTAGTGGAACAAGTTCTACAACTCTTCCGCTTTTATTTCTGTTCTTTAGAAGATAAGCATTACCTTCAGCATTTAAAGCTGTAATTATATAACTTGCTAGTAAAGAACCTGATGTGTAAGGATTAGGTCTATTAATAAGTTGAGTAACAGGATGATTGTCTAAAGTTTCAAAATCATTCTCGCTTGTTTCTCTATATACTTTTAATCTTGGTTCAGCAAAGGAAGTTGTTAAAACATTAAGACACGCGACTACAGCAGAGTTACCTGTTCCATCGCCAATTTCTTTAAGCAACTTGTCAGGCATGAATCCTGATTGTGTATTATATCCAAAGACTTGTGAATCTACTGAACTATTCTGTAAAAAAGATTTTTCTTGTAATGTTCTTTGAGGTGGTGCCTGAAGATAATCTACAGCTTTTCTATAAAAACTTTTGTTTTCTGCCATCTAATACGCTTTCCAATTAATTCTCTTATTCAAGTTTAATACGCCATAAGCTAGTGTATCAACTATATCGTCATGGGCTCCCAATGGAAAAGTAAGAAGCTCTCTTTCTGCTTCGTGTACCCAATTCTCCATTGGATCGTCAGGAAAAAATACCTGCCCACTCTCCATCTTAGCTGATAGTGGCATCGCTCTGCTGCGTTTGTCACGATCTGCTTTCAATTCTCTTACATTGATACCTTCTCTTTTAGCAAACTGAATAATAGATAATTGGAATCCTGCTCTTTCAATACCAATCCAATCAAGATTATTTTTCTTATAAAACTTTTTCATAGCAGGAATGATGTCAGGAGCTTCCATTCTCTTGCGAAGCATATCTATAACGAATAATTTGTTTTCATTCTGATCGTGAGCAAATGCAGTAAAGACTGTGTAGTCAGCAGTTTGCTTAGTTGATGTCGCTAAATCGACAGTTGCGTATCTTGTCATATTATCGAACTCATAAAGTTCGTCATCTAACTTTGCCCCTCTGACAGCAGGGGAGTAGTATTGAAACCATTCAGGTCTAAAGAGTTGAGTGCCTTCGTTTACAAACTCTGCTTCATACTCCTGGGCAAAAGTAAGAGAACCAATTTCTTCTTTGGCACTTTCAAGTTCTTTAGGATCTATTGCAGGGTTATCAACAGTTGAAAATTTGAATCTTTCCCAATCTTCTCTAGTCTCAGCGTCTTGCCATAATCTATAGAACCAATTGTTTTGTCCACGAGGTGTAGAGATGAATAAAGCAGAACCTTTTCTTTCAGTTAAGGTAGGTCGAAGAACTTCAGTCCAGGTTTCTTCTTTCACAAAGGCAGCCTCGTCCATAACAAGAAAGTCAAGACCTTCTCCACGAAGTCTCTGTGGATTATCAGCAGACTTTACTGATATGAAACCGCCATTAGGAAAAGAGACAATCATGTCTCCCATTTTTACTTCTGCACCCATTTCAGCTAAGTCATAGCCCGCCATCATAATATCTCGCCATCCTACTCGTGCAATAGAGAATGTAGGTGCAACCCACCATGCTCTTTTACCTGCCATGGCAGTTTCAATGCAAAGTTGCACTCCCAATCTTGTTTTCCCAAAACGCCTACCTGCACAGAGTATTTTCCAACGAGAATCTGATTCTGCAACTGTCTTTTGATTTTCATGTAGCTTAGGGAGTTGGACTCTTCTTTCTTTGTCAGTCTTCTCCACGAAAAATTGGTTGAACTTAGGATCTTCCATACTTATAGTATATACACCTATCTCCGAAGAGATAGGCGTTGATGGGAGGGCTTGTCAGCAAGGAAGCCGACTATCTAAGTGTACACTTCCTTGCAGTAGCTTTTCAAGTTATTACTCTTCTTCTCCAAAAAGATTTTCACTTATTTCTAACAAGCTTTCAATTGTTTCAGGATCGAGATTATCCATTTCCTGAATCTTACCTTTTAGTATGTCCTGGAAATAATCTTGGGTATCTTGATTTAATAAAACAAAGTTAGCCAAGGGTAAGGTTATAATCTCGTCTTTTAGTTCATCAACAAAAGCATTCTCACTTGCAAGTAAACTACAATTGTTTCTTTTCAACTGATCAACTAATTCGTAGTAAGGTTCCTTTCTAGGAATCGTTGGCAAGTGATAGAACTCTTCTACTAATCTAGAATATGCTTTCGCTTCTCTATCTTTTCTTGCACTCCTACGAAAACTTTTGTAAGGCATTGTTCCAAAATGTTTTGGTGTTTCGAATCCAACTTTTATGTAAGAACTATTTTCTTCGTCATTAGAATACTTTACAGAAAAAGCTCTACCTAAGTTACCTTCAGGTGTGAAAATAATACTTAGCAATCCTAAAGTCTCATCTTGACCATTAATATCGTCCCATTCCCTAATAACAGGGTAAGAAACTATACAAAAGTCCATATCTTTAAGAATATGCCTCATTCTCATCAAATGTGGTCTAGTTTTGTCCACAGTTGTCATAATATCTTCGTCTTCACTGCTTGTATCGTAAGTATTAACCATAAGTTGTGCCATATAGTTATCTTTTCCGAAAGAACCAAACAAAAAAGTCGTTGGAACTGATAAATCTAGGTACTCTTCGTCAGTAAAAGACAGTTCTTTGTTCAAAATTCCTTTTTCTAGTACATAATTGAATGCACCAAAGGAAGAATTGTACACAGTCCCTATCACTTCTGACAATTGATCAGAGTTATTGACTAATGGACTATTAACCCAAGACTCAAGTTTCTCAATTTCTTGCTCTACTTTATCGTCATACTCATTACTCATACCAATTCGCCTTTCCAATTTCTACTAATGCTTGCTCAATGTCGCCATCTGCATAATTTTCGTAAGTTTTCCAAATTTGGCTTTTCATTTCTATTGATAACTTCATAGGTGCTAACACTCTATAAAGACTACCTTTGGTTTCCCTACTAGGTTTTAACTTAAGGTCACTCTCAGTTGGTGTGTGAGGCTTTTCTTTTTCACAAAGACCTTGGTCTCCATTGGCCATACACGCAATCTTGAAGTGCCAATTACCATATTGATCAGATGACCAACGAGTGTCGTTGAATTGACAATAGTATCCTGCTACATCACACTTTCCTCCTGCGGAATCTAGTATTTGTTCAGGTGTTACCTTACGAATCCTAGGAGCATTCATAGATTTTAGTTTTGCCAAAATCAAAGAACCCTCAGGTGCTTTTACTCTACCTTCGTCATACAGAGATTTAACCGCAGCAAACACATCTGCTTTGGTATAGTCTTGTAAATCTGAATAGAATACATCAATTTGGAACTGTTCCCACTTGCTTGCTGAATCAAACCTAAAAGCTAACCACTGCACAATCTCCAACCACTCCGATTTCATCATTGCTGATTTAGATCTTGTAGACTCGTCTACAGGTTTTGGCTGAAACTTTGCAATATCTTCAAGTGATGCCTGATAGTCCTGGTTATCAATAGGTTCTAGATTATCACTCACTGTCAGTAATCCATTTAACATAGCATTGAACTCTGCCTTGGTTTGTGATTACTCTTGCTTCTATAGGAAGTCCTCTAGTTTGTAAGTGACTCATGGAACTTCTTGCTGAGGCTCTAACCTTAGATCTAGTTTGAGAGTCAATTATCAACTCATCAAATGTAATTATCCATTTCATAGGATTAGCTTCTGCTAAATCTAAACCATCCGCAGTCCAAAACTTAGTCCTTCGTCTGAGTCTTAGTGCGTTGGGTACATCCTCAACTATCCTAGGCTCGAATTGACCTAGCCTTTTCTCTTGTTGTTCGCTTTGGAAAGCACTCCAACTTTGTAGAGTAGAGTCCCATTGTTCTTTATTCGTCATATTCTCCTTTATTAATTATTCATACTTTACACTATATTTTTATTTATGCAAGTATATGTTTTTGTTATCTAATATTTAGACTTCTCTTCCTGAGAAAAGGTTACATAGAAAGATCCATATTCCTACTTGCCCGCTTTACGAAGTAAAGCTTAGGTATAGTTCTTTAGGTATAGTTAATTAGGTATAGTTAGTGCCCAATTTGCGATACCCCTAGGTGCCCAAAAAGCTGGGGGGGTACCCCCCCAAAATAGATGACACCCAAGATATGGTATACAAATCTATTGGTACACCATATATGGTATAGATCGGCTTAGAACACCTGTTTCAGACACAATATATAGTATGCCAGGGTAAAAAACCCCCAAGATATAGTGCTTCGCCAAAAAAACAACCGAATCCTTACTTGCATAACCTTACAAATGCCTAATATACTTATAGTAAGACAATATGATCGAAGATAGTTTCGTAACTCTCTTTATTTGTACTCATAGTGTCCTCCTTTGTTGGCTAAGGGGAGTTCTTCGGAGCTCCCTTTTGCTTATGCGGAGGGATTTCATGTCCCCCTTGGGCATATTTGTTTATATCCAGGTCCTTAGACAAACATACACGCTGTGCATTGGATCAAAAAAATTTTTATATCTATGTAATTGGACATTTCAAAAAAAAGCATTGGCATTGGCGGGCATACGATAGGTTTCGGCTATTTTGAGTATTCGACCTGAATAACTTCGTCCTTCTGAGATTCTAATTGGGACTGTTCTACGAGAGCTTTCTGGAGTTCTTTGTTCCATTGTGGGTTCGATCTTTCTAAATACCATGTGGCTGCTTGCCATACACCATTCTGTGCTGCTTGTCTTACTGTGTTTAAAAACAGTGCTTCTGCTTTTGCTTTAGATTCGATTACCTTCTCCAAAAACTCTGAGTAAATTGTTTTTTCTCCCTTGTTCTGATCGTCCTTGCCCTGGCTTAGCCAATTGTATATACTTGATGAACTCACTCCTGCTAGAGAAGCTGCCTGTTCAATGAAGTGTCCTGCTGTTAGCCATTTGCAGATCTCTTGCATTTTCTGTTCATTTAATATAATTGGTCTACCCATAATCTACTCTTAAGTTTAACAGGTGTTTTTATAGATAGTCGGAATGTCCTATTTCGTTATATACCTATATAAATCTACAAATAGGT
>CESM01094292.1_pt1 | contig 17289 bp, 14 predicted proteins | sample 361421 | NCBI WGS metagenome assembly CESM01 (sample SAMEA2622219, study PRJEB7988) | marine metagenome | isolation source: saline water (ENVO:00002010), including | reverse complement strand
GTGAAATGCTTGATTCCTTTATTGCTAAAGTTGAGGAAGATGGAAATGGCGGTGGCTTGGCTTTAAGAGTTGAAATCATAGGACGAGGAGCTAAGGGATTCCAATATGACTTGCAATTTGTAGGATCTGACGGTGGTCAAGATGATGACTTCATTAACGAAGTTGATGGAATGACTGTACGTATTGCATCTCGTAGTGTTCAATACATAGAAGGTACAACCTTAGATTGGGGTGAAACTTTGATGGGAGGGGGATTTACATTTGATAATCCCAATCCTCTTTGGGTCGATGAATTATCACAAAAAGTTGCAGCTATTATTGACGATGAAGTGAATCCGGCTGTTGCCAGCCATGGTGGTGTTGTCGAACTAATTGGAGTTGATGAAAATAAAGCAATAATCGCCTTTGGAGGGGGTTGTCAAGGCTGCGGGATGGCAGATGTGACTCTAAAGCAGGGTGTAGAAGTTATGATCAAAGATAAGATTCCTGAAATCTTAGAAGTAATTGATACAACAGATCACGCTGCTGGTACTAATCCCTTCTACTGAATATCAGTAAACCATCCTTACTTCGTCATCATCTCGATCTTCTCCGGGTGCAGGAAGGGCATTGGCCTGAGCACGTTCAAATGCCTCCCTTACCTTTTCTTCAATAGCTCTGGCGTCTTCTAGCAATCCTTGAACTGGGATTTCTAAGTCTAGAAGTTCTGCCAACCCCTCAATAGATAGTAAAGCAGCCCTAGCATCTGGATACATTGGGTTACATTCAGCAAGAAGGGCGGTTACATCCAAACCTCTTCGCTCACCTTCAGCGACCAGATATCCGGATATTCCAGAGACTATTCCTTGCTGTATACGTTGTATTCGAGAATCGTCAAGAGCGTCTCGGCCTATTGATGTGGAAGACACGCCCCACAAATCACTTTCTTCTTTTATCCCTAAATCATTACTTACCACTCCATCTATGACAATTAATCGATCGAAACCTCCTTTTGTGAACCATTCAAGTACTGTCTCACCGAAATGAACATCATTCTGAGGGGGGAATTGAATTTCTGAAATAAATGCTCCAATACTATCTCCTTGATACACTCTGACGGGATGTTTTGGAACTGAATCATGAATTAATGCTATGGCTGGAAACTCCGGATGCAATACTGTACCCATGGCCTGTAATTCCATTGTCTGAATCACATGAGAGACTGCAATCACGCCAACTGAACCAACTGTTGAGAAGCCACAAATAGCAGTTCCACCAAGTCTAGTTGGGTCTGCTGATGAGTGAAGAACCAAGGGGTAGCCCCGGTTGTCGTTACCTGCCATCAGATGCTGGTCAGGTACGGTAAGTCTTGAACCAAACGGTCGAAAAGGCTGATATGATTCCTTAGTCGAATTTATCATTCGAACCCTCTTGGTCGAATTGATATCATGTCTGAGGATGGTGATTCCAACATAGGTAGGATCTGGATTAGAGTAGGTTCCACAGAGGTTGATCTTTCAGGTTCAGCAAGAGAAGTGAACGATTCTTGGCTAAAATTGAAGGAGCAAGATACTTGGGCGTCTGCTATTTCTAAAATTAGATCTGCAAGACAAGATGCAATAGATGCAGCAAGAGAATCAATCCAAGAAATGGGAATTCCTGAACGTGGTTCGGCATTTAGAAGATTAATTGAAAATTGTAATATTTACAGAACTGGCGACATTATACTTGCATCAATTCACTATCTTAGGTCTGTTGAGAAGGAAGATGATACTCCTCCTCGCGAAGTAAAGAAATTGTTATCCGACACTGGTCGTTGGACTGAAGCAGAAGTTGAGAAATGGAACCTCTCTTTATACATCAATAGAATGTTAGAAGATCCTTCAGATAGAGGACGTGGCCCTCTTTTAGCCTATCCTTCTGGTATGGAAAAAAATAGATTCGTAGTCCTAACTGATGCAGGGCGTGATTATCTCGAGAGGCTATCAGCGTGAAAGAATCTGAAGAGAATAAAGATAGTGCGTCAAAGGATTGGTCTTTCACTTCGCATGTAGGAGAAGATCTGCGTGGGATTGATTTGTCTGGTGCGGATTTGAGAAGGGCTGTTTTTGATGGTGCAGATTTAGAAGGAGCGGATCTTTCGGGTGCCGATTTGCGACGTGCTTCATTCAAACGTGCTAACCTAATGAAGGCTGCATTTGACGACGCCGACATGAGGGATGCGAGCTTTGTAAAAGCAAGAATGAATCTATCAAATTTTCAACGTTGTCGACTTGATCGTGCGGACTTACGTGGAATTCGTGGCCGATATGCTATCTGGAGAGATGCGAATTGGTGGGATGCACGTATGAATGATGATCTAAGAGAAGCGCTCACCAAAAAATGGCCTAAGAAATAATCTGATTATTCTTGTATTAATTTGGAAAGACCGGTACGCATCCAATCTGGAACTTGTATTTTTGTAGTTATGTCATTCATTCCGACACAAACTGTTACCTGTTTACTAGTCCAACAAAGAGTATTATTCTGATTACGAAATTCATACTTCCAAGTAACTGAGGTATTGCCAATATCCACTACAGTTAACTGGCATTTGACCGTGTCGCCATAAGACAATGGATGGATGAAATTAGTTTCGGCATGAACAAGTGGAAAACCAATTTGATGTTTCATTAGTACCTCATTATAGTGCATTCCACATGAAAATTCCCAAGATTCTTCGTAAAAACGATGAGCAAGATCCCAGAATTGAGGATAATAAACAATCCTAGCAAGATCAACCATAGGAAAGTCAATTCGTCTCTCGGATACGAAGGCCATGATACATCCTAGTATGTCCGAGTTGAAGGCTGTTATGGCGGACCCACCGCGATTCGAACACGGGTTTAAGGCTCCGCAAGCCCCAGTGATATCCAGGCTACACTATGGGTCCAGTGGGGTGCTCCACCTATGACTCCGGTTTAATTCCGACGGTGCTTAGTAGAGTCACATAGAGATAGGTAAAACTGTCTTCCAACGTGGTTCGGCTAACTTCTTTGATTTGGGCCCATCTCTTGGATTAGGGGTCTTATGAACTAGCACTCCATGCATTCCTTGGACTCCAAATTTTACGCGAAGTTCTACCATTCTATCTCTTTCTGCCGCATTGATTTGTTCGGAATCCAATTCAAAACTTGCAGAAATACCTTCATCGCCCTCGTTATGAATTGTTATTGAGGACTCTTCTACTCTAGCACGTGGTGAAAAATCAAAGTCATTTGGGTTATTCATCCAAACCTCGACGTCTACTACTAAACGATCTCGGACGGATGCCTTAGTGATCTCAATAGAGCGTACCATCGTTTGTTCGGAAGGCTCTGAGTTGAAAGCACTTCTCTATTGTTGTTGAGAGTTTTTCAAATCCCAACTTCACTAACTCTTGGAATAAGAATTGTATATTCTATTACAAGAGACCAGTCATTACCGGTATCGGGATCGACTCCATCAATGGGAATATCGGGATCGCATTGATCGGCTGTAATCACCCAAATCCAATTCCCTTGACCAAAACGGGAACCCGGTTCATTCAACAAACTATCAATTAGAGTTTGAGATGAATCTGAGCTAACAGTATAATCACTTTCTGGATATGGATTTAGGGGCCCTCGCTCAATAGATGCTGTTGTATTGAGAGTAATATTTCCCTGAGTAGTTTGCACACTAGCTGTCCATCCGGTCATAGGAACATTTACTCGTAAAGTGAAATTATCTTCAGGCCATTGAATTGGGAGTAAATCTCTATCAAGAATCAGTGTGGCATTGAATCCCATAAGGCGAGCCCCCTGACTTGGTACGTCTTCGTAGATTGTATATTCACTCTGTTCAGTATAACCATCTATTGTTCGTTCAATTTTCTGCTCCTCCCATACAACATTGAACATTCTCTTTACAACCATAATTGACCATGACATAGTACTCGTTGCGCCCCTATCATCAATAGCAGTTACAGATCCAGTCATATTTCCTGAATCCGCATAAGACACCTCTACTGTAGAAGTAGTTTCATCGGCATCATTAGTAGGGTCGCCGTCTCCATTCCTATCAAAACCCAGATCTAAATCCCAAATGAATTCTACAGATCCTCCCTCTGAATCATAAGATTGGGAGGCGTCAATTACTGCAGTCTCATTTGTACGAACATATCCGGGCATACTAAGAATAATCTCTGGTGGTGAATTCACAAATATGGAAATACTGGCTCGGTCACTTTCACCTCTATCATTGAATACTTCGACTTCTACATCATGATTACCAGGCTGAGTAAATACATGATATGTTATTCCAGTAGTTGTGGTGCGTTTATCACCCTCACCAAAATTCCAAACATATTCGTCAATTATAGTCGGCGAGGGAGTGGTGGATTCACGTGCATCAAAATTGACTGTTTCGCCAACCGTGACGGATTCCTGATCTGCAGAAATTGATGCATTAGGTGTAGTTGTTGCTAGTCCTGAACATCCAGCTAAAGATGTGACTAACAGTATCGCCGAAATCAAGAATGTGTTCAACCTCTCGACAGTCATTGATAGGTGGGCGAAAGGTTCAGCAAATATGCCTGACGGAATCAAAATCGCTTCAGAGATAGTTCATGGGGGGTCTGCCATGGGATGCACCATGGTTGGAGAGATGCTATCGGGATACAAGGTCCTTGGTTTCGATTTGGAAACTACAGGACTAGATCCAAGAAGAGATAGGATTGTTCAATATGCCCTAATTGGTAGTGATATTGATGGATCACACATTAATCTAACATCATTCGTAGATCCTGGAACCCCTATACCTTCTGCATCCTCAAAAATCCATGGAATTAAGGACTCTGATGTCAAAGATTCTGGTTCTTTCGAGAAACATGCAAGAGAAATTAAAGATATGATGGAGGGATCGGTTATTGTAGGACATAATGTGTCAAAATTTGATTGGCGATTTATAGAAATAGAATTTTTACGTCTAGGAATTGATGTTCCAATTCCTCGAGCAATTGTTGACACTCTGACTCTAGCAAAAAGACTGCGCATACCTGGACGACATACTCTTGGTCATTTGTGTAATCGATACAATATAGAAATCTCGAGAGCGCATACCGCTGATGCTGATGCAGGGGCTTGTCTTCTTCTTTTGTGGATGATGATGAAAGATCATCCTAGAGAATTCAGAGGAGATGTTGATGACTTACAGGATCTATTGAGAAGAAGCGGTTCTGGAGATGAGATGGGTAAAAAATTAGCAGATTTAGAACCTGTTATAGGCTCGGAAGGAAGGTTAAGACATTTTGAAAATGATGTAATAATAGCATTTGGAAAACATAGAGGTAGGTCTATTTCAGAGGTGGACAAAATTGATTCCCGCTACATTGATTGGTTATGTTCTCCGTCATCGCCTATTCCTTCAAATATAGTATCGGAATTTTTACGGATCCATCGAGAATGATCATAGGCATGTCCTTCATTTATTGGCTCCCATGGTAACACCTCACACCAATCACCCATATGGGCAACACGGCCATCCATCCTAGCACTACCAAGGAATATTGCACCCTCGTGACCAGAATCTAATAGAGAAGTTAATTGGACTAATGCCTGATCTCTAAGTACTGCTCCAAATTTATGATCTGATGGGGCTAATTCTCCTTGTTCTCCGATAGGAGGCATTCGCTGAAAAAGTGCAGCTCCTGCTTCACGATCAAATCTTATCACTTGCACAACTTCATCTCTAAACATATGCCCTGGAGATAAGTATCCATCTCTACGAGCAGCCCACCACACAGGACACCATGCCTTCCATTCACACCAACCACACTGCTGTTCGCCGGGTGTAGCATCTAATGGACTCGGAGAGGGTCTCATTCCCTTCCACGCATCCAAGGCAGCATCAAGCACCGAAGGCCCTTCTGCTGCGTGGACGGTTTGGTTTGCGGAGTACCACCCTTCTGCAGTAACTCTGGGATGATTTGGATTATTTTGTTTCAGTAAATCACGATAAAAACGAAGTTGCCGGCTTACCTTTTCTGGAAGGGAAGGGCTAGGTGGCCTACCAGTTTTGAGATCCGCAACAATCCATCCCCGGGAGTCTCCGCTTTCATCAATATCGGCGACTAGGAGATCTAATCTTCCCATAAAACGACCACATTCTGAAACAAGTGTGCCCTCATTGGCTAGCACTATTGATTGGACTTGTTTCCAAGTCCCAATACTGACTTCAGAGAGGTTTTGAACATCTATTTGTGTTTTGCTGAATAGTATATTCAAAGCACCAATTAATCCATCATGGGCCTTTGTGATTTGTTCGTCTTTCCAACGAGGATGGCGAGGGGTACCAAGGAAGTTATCTTTCTCAATCTGCCAATGTCTATCTAAAACTGCTTTTGCAGTTGCCGCAAGCCAACCAATATCATCATCATCTTGACTTGACAATTCAAGATTGCATAGATCTTCAACAGAATTATGAACAGCATTTCCAAGAGCGGCTGGCATGCTTGCTTTTCTGGGTAGCCCTTGTCTAGAAAGCCAATATTTACGTGGGCATTCTTCATACCTACTCCAGGAAGAGGGAGATAACTGGTGGGCAATGAAATCATCGGCCACACTATCACTAATGGGGCCTTCTTTCATACCTAAATGGCCCTCGTCGGTGTCCGACATAACCTTACTGTAGAGGCCAATGATTAACAGCATCTCGGTCGAGTGGGTACCAATGAGTGCGACACCGGTGATTGGGGTAGACGAAAATTTGAATGCTGAAGATGCTTTGATTGTGACTTGTTTTCCATCGGCGGGTTTTGTTAGCAGCATAGTTGCACACTTCCTGGTAGACAAATTAGGATTACAATTTGTAGGGGGGGTTCGGGGTCAAGGTTTGCCCCCTGTATGTTTGGTTCAGGAAGGTAAACCATTACCTCCACTCAGGTTTTATGCTGGAGAACCAATATGCACTGTCGACCGTTGTGATAAGATTGTACTAATCGCTTCTGAAATACAAGTCTCAAGCGAACAAAGTCTAGCACTATCTGACACAATTCTAGATTGGGTTGAAAATAGTGGCGCTTCACAAATGATGATGATCGATTCCTTTTCTCACGGCCCTGATCAAGCACATTCTATTTTTGATGATGATAATTCAGAAGAGACCTTGGTAGGTATTGGTTCTACTGATGAAGCTCATGAAAGATTGAATGGGTTGGGAGTATCAATGTTGAAGCACGGGGTTGTTGGTGGTATGACTGGTGTGATGTTAGGTGAATGTCGTAGAAGACGGGTCGATGCAATGGCAGTACTTGCTGAGTCGGGCGGAGACTTAGCAAATGGTGCTATTCCCGATGCCAGAGCGGCTGCTCGAATTATCGAAAGATTGGATGGACTTTTGCCAGCAATAAAATTAGATCCTGAACCTCTTCTAGAAGAAGCAAAAAGGATTGAAGATCAAATTAGAGAAATGATGGCAGTTCAATTAAATCAAATGCAAAAAGAAGGCTCATCTAGTGAAAACCCTGCGATGTTTGGATGATTAATAATCACCTAAAGACATCTGTGTATCTGAGTTTTCCTGACCCCCTTCAGATGATGATTTGATTGTATTATATTTTATCAGACTATAAAGATCAGATTCACTTAAAACCGGGATTCCAAGAGAATTAGCCTTTTCTAACTTAGATCCGGCAGATTCACCTACAACAAGATAATCTAGATTTGCAGATACACTATTGACAACCTTACCTCCTACTGATTTAATTGCGATAGAAATTTCTTTTCGAGGACTAGAAAGAGATCCAGTAATACAGAATGATTTGCCGGTAAGAACCCCTTTGGATGATTTGGGCTCATCCACTATGGTGATTATTTGTGTAAGTTGATTGATTAAGATTCTACGTTTTAAGATGCCCTCGCGGAATATGGCCGCTACTTTCTCGCCAATACCATCTATAATCGTCAATTCATCATATTCACCTTCATCAATCCAATGGAGTAGGTTGTCAAGGGATGTAAAGTGGCGAGCAATCGTTGTGGCTACTTCTGGACCAATTCTTTCCATCCCCAATGCATGAAGGAATTTTGCTAAATTCAAGACCCTCGTTTTTGATAGCTCATTTATGACATTAGATGCACTCTTATCTCCCATCCTATCTAGGTCGGATATTTGGGCATGATTGAGTGTATACAAATCAGCGATTGTTACAACTAAATCTTTATCCAGTAACATTTCGATTAATTTCTCACCAATACCGTCCATCTCTAATGTACGGCACCAATATATCAGAGATCTTGTATTCCTAGCATCACATTCCAATGCTAAACATCTGAGAAACGCCCCCTCCATAGTTAAAATTCTACTACAAGAAGGACATTTTTCAGGAATTAAAATTTCACTGGAGGATATGTGTCCTGCGAAAGGAGTTCCGTCCGCATGATATCTATTTTCCAAATCTTTTTGGGTTGCTTTGCCTAGATTTTCTATTATTTTAGGTATAACATCTCCTCGGCGTGTTATTTTCACTAAATCCCCAATTCTAACACCTAATCTTTCGACTTCTCCGACATTATGCAAAGTTACGTTCTCTACCGTAACTCCACCGACCATTTGGGGTGCTATACGAGCGACTGGGGTTACTGTACCCGTCCTTCCTGTCTGCCAATCAACATCAAGTAAAACCGATTTAGCCTCTTCTGATGGAAATTTCCATGCTAATGCCCATCTTGGATGGTGGGCAGTTACTCCCAGAATATCTCGATGGTTTAATTCGTCCAATTTGAATACGATTCCGTCAATTTCAAATTCATATGATGACCGCTTCAAACTCCATTCATTTGTATAATTAATCATCTCATACTGTGGTTCTTCTGATTCAAAAATATCCCAAGGGGCAGGATCAATACCTACTTTCTGCAACCAATCTAACAATTCGCTATCATATTTTACAGAAGGTAAGCCATTTGGGAACTTAACATCATAAGCGAAGAATACTAAATCTGAAGCGGCCGCTTTACCATCTCCGTGTTTTTGACGTAATGCACCAGAGCATAAATTCCTAGGATTTGGGGAAACATTACTATATTTCGCCTCGAAAACTGCCAATGGCATGACTACTTCTCCACGTACATGAATAGTAACTGGATGATTTAGGCGAGTGGGGATGTTCTCTATCAATTTAGCATTCAAAGTCACATCTTCTCCTCTTTCACCACTACCTCTAGTGGCAGCCCGGTATAGATTACCAGAAACATATTCCAGAGATAATGCAGAACCATCCAATTTTGGTTGTGCCAGATATTTCCTTCCTCCCGAAGTAGACTGAGTTACAAAATGAGATATGTCTTCATCATTGGTTCCTTTGTCCAGTGAAAGCATTGGGAATGTATGTTCTACTTTCACGGTTCCCGGTAATGGCTCGGGGCCTACTCGATGCAGGATTTCATTAGTTGGATCTATTTTCTTTAATTCATCCCACATGGCATCAAATTCTGCATCAGATATTTCTGGAGCAGCATGATTGTAATATAGATTTGAATGGTATGAAATGAGTTCTGCGAGCTCAGCGCTGCGATCACTTTGAGACCGCCCCTCCGACCCCTCCGGAACCATGATTAGCCAGACAAGGCGATAGCCTAAAAGGTGCCCATTTGAGCATCTATTTAGCAATATTAGAATAGTTCTGAGAGATAATGGTGGGCCTGCCAGGATTTGAACCTGGGTCGCGCGACCCCCAGCCGCGAAGTATAGGCCAAGCTAACCTACAGGCCCCTTGTATCACTCTATCGTAAATCGTAATCTCACAAAGCCTTGACGGCTAATGACTATCAATTCTCACGTGCAATGCTGAATGGGGCGACTTCATCGAGCAAGTCAATGTGCCCTACATACATTCTTCTACAACAATAGCGTTCCAAGCCAATGTCATCTAGAACCTTTTGAGGGTCCTCGCCTGCATCAACTGCGGTTTTGAATTGATCATACAAATGTGCGACAACCTTGCCACAACTCCAACAACGAACTGGTATAAGCATCTTTGATCACCTGTACGACTTCTGCCACTTCTTGCGAGCGCCTCGGCCCATTTGGTGCTTTGGCTCCTTGCGTCTTGGATCGTTAACTAACAAACTACGATCAAAACGAAGATATTCGTCTCGCAATTCTTCATCGATTCCTTCAGCACCACCATTCCATTGAACAAGCCCTCGAGCGATTGCAGTTCTTATTGCATCGACCTGCCCCATTTGGCCGCCGCCTTGAACATCTACAACTACATCTACATCTGCCAAGCGATTCATTGCATCTGCGATCTGTACTGGCTCTAGTGCCTTTCGCCTAGCTAAAGCAGGTTGCATAATATGGATGGGCTGATGGTTAACTCGTACTCGGCCAGCGCCTTTACGAACGGTTGCACGTGCAACTGCTGTCTTACGCTTTCCACTCATATTGACTGCCTTCTTTATCTTCTTCTTAGCCATCATTGGTCACCTCCCCATCTACTACTGTCGACTCCCAAATGAGCGCTAATGTCTCCTAGTCGCACGAATTTCTGAGGTAGATCTTTATCGAATGATTCAGTTTCACCCCATGAATGACCTTCCGGAAGATTTTCTCCAGATAAGTTAACAGGTGTGCCAATCATAACTCGTAAGTCGCGTACTGAATTTCGACCACTACTGTTCTTCTGATAAGGGAGCATTCCACGCACCGTTCTCTTTAGAATTTGATCAGGCATCCTAGGGAAAAATGGTCCTTTACGTGGATGGTTCAATTTGTATTTTTTATCATACTTGTCGAAAACTGCTGTCTTCGGTCCAGTAACTATTGCTTTCTCGGCATTTACGATAATTACTCTCCTCTGACTTCCTGACTTGCGAGCAGTCAAAAGTTGGCTGGCTACATGGCTAGCAAGACGGCCTAACACCTTGTCGGATGCATCATAGACTAATGTGTTTGCTTCAACCAAGAATCCTCACCCCCTTTCCATCTGGTTTTTCGTTCATTAATTCGCGGATTGATAATACACGTCCGCCTGCTGCTTCAATTTTCGAGCGGGCACCAGTGCTTACACTGTAGGCTGCGACGCTTGGCTTACCCGAAATATCGCCACTACCGAGTAACTTGCCAGGGACGAGAATGAAATCTTCGTCGGCAGCATATCGCGACAGGCGGCTAAGGTTGGGTTCAGCCCAATTGCTGCGACTCTTCTCGAGCCTAACAGCTACGTCTCGCCATAGTGCAGAACCGGTAGACCTGCTCTGGTCCTTCAGATCACCTATTAGAGCGATCAGGGCCTTGTTGGTCTTTCTCATATTCTTACTCATTATGACTCCCTCGACGATTGTTTGGGTAGCGCGCCCACCTGACCGCCTGTTATGAATGCTGCGGGTGCCCCTTCGGGGCATAGCCTAGCAGTGCAACGAAGTTGCCTACAAGGGGGAAATCCCCCTTGGTCCTCCAATTCAATTACGTCTACAATTAGATCTTGAAACCAGAGTCATTTGTCGAACCGTCATCAATTCCTGCAATTCTTTCTTGGCCTTCAGAATCTACAAACGATCCTGCCTTTACCACCGAACCATACAGTCCTGATTCGTTAATCGAAGTACGATTAAGCATTCCATCTCCAAGAGAGGCGGACATATGATTGATAATTGATTGCAATGAAGATATAGCACGGTCACGCTGAGCCTCGCCTATTTCATGATCTGAATACCGAGCTTCCTCAAACAAAGAAAAGAATGTACTTAGATCTTCAGGAGGAGCGATTCCACCCAACATACTAGTGACTGCGTCCTCGAATTCACGAGTGGTTTCGTACACCTTCTTCATAGCGCCACGTTTTCTGAAGAATCGTACTAATTCCTTGTAACACTTGAATATGGTCTCAATATACTCATTGCTAGCCTTTAATGCCATTAGAGAGTCTGTAAGTATACCTCTTAGAATTTCGATTCGTCGTCTCTCAATATAATTTCTATACATGATCGCTCCGATTAAAGCAGTGAATGCTAGAATTATACCTAATATGGTCAATATCTGTAGACTCCAAAAACTTGTACTTCCAGCTTCAATTGGAGTGCCCAAGAATATCGCAGGAGTGTTATTCAGATATTCCTCTTCAAATTCATGGTCGCCTTTGAAGTTGATAATTACCTGCCACTCTCCGCCTTCAACACAAGGACCTCCAAGGTCACATTCCAATTCTCCAGAAATATCTTTTCCGGTGTATTCGAAGCTAAAAGTCGATACTCCTAGCTCATTAGTAGTAGAATATACCACATTATGAGGAATCCAATCAGCTGATGCTGAATCCCAATATTGGTAGGTGAAAATCACTGTCTGTTGTTCAACTGCAAGGTCCAAACGATCTCGTAGTATTGCGACTGAACCATTTATCCAATCACCAGGCTGGTAACCATCTGGATTTGACCAATGATCCTTTAGAAGTATGTCAACTCTACTGCGCACCAGTACTTCGATGTCGATGTATGAGCCATTCACTACTGGTGTTGTTTCCGCTCTACATCCGCCCGGGAGTTCTTTATTGGGTTCGTAAGCAATTCTTACTATTCTAAAACCTTCCATTTTCTCAGTAGTAGGTTCTACTCCTCTACGACTTGGATTGTCATCGGGATCCCCACTAAACCATTCTATTTCGCCAGTTCCATCTCGAGTGATCGATGTAGCTATTGGACGAGTATTTACTTCCGGATCGAGATAAATATTGAGGCACTTGCCGCCAATTGGGTTGCCATTTGTCTGAGTCAACCTAGCATCTAAATGGAATGATTCTTTAAGATAAAGAACTGGGAATTCAGATCCGTTCTGGAAGGTGTATGAATCTACATCATTACGGAATGGACCAATCTCTTGAAGAGTCATGGTTGAATTAGAAAATACAGGGAATAATCTTGTAACGCTGGCGTTTTGATACCTATATCGATCATTATTTTCATAGGAATTGAATTCAACATTAACACGCGCCTGACCTGCTTCCACGCCATTCAATGGGCAGGTAATCTCAAAGAATCCGTTCTCATTTGAAGCACCAGGTATACAACCAACAACACCTGTATCTGCACCGACCATTTCGTATGTAACTCGGATTGCACGATTTGAAAGATTGCTGCCAAGCTCGTCAACAAGTTGTCCTGTGACAACCATTGGTTTTTCTATTGGTTGACCTGTAGTCGGGTCCATCTCTGAAGTGTACACTATTTGGTCATCTACGTTCAAAGTTGTACGTCCTATTAAACTAAAGCCGTCAACTTGGAATTGCATTACTTTGCGGTAATGATCACTATTTACGATTTGAACACAAGGATCCCATGCTCCTGATGTGGTTAAAGAGTCTGCATCTAATGGTTCACACCCCTCATTGGGAAGATTCTCTTCAAATCTCAGTATTACATTTACAGGACCAAAACCATCTGGTAGGAAAGATTCTGGGTCGTCACGAAGTAACTGAGGATCTAATACCATTTGATGATAGATATTACCTGCATTTGGACATAATGTATCCAATATCTGTCTATGAGTTCTGTCCTCAAAGTCAGTACCTTCCATGATTAGCAATACCTGGCCTCCATTAACACCACAGCCATCTAGAGCCTGTCCAGAATCTTTGAGTAATGCTGTACGATTATCATCCGTAACTTGAGCTGTGAACTCCCATATATCTCCATTAGAGCGGAGATTAGGCGTAGTATCTTGGAGACTAATGTATGTACGAGAAACAACCCAAAGATACATTTCTCCCGCTACCCCCTGATGTAAGGGGTCACCTGGATAATTGTAATTCAGAGTGAAATTACCGAGTTCATGGTTAGGATCGATTGTCAGATTGACTGTAAAGTAGCCTTGGAGATCTGTTTCCGCGATTCCATTTGTTCCATCTGCAGACCAAACGTAATTCACTTGTGAGTTTGCAAGAGGCTGCAGTGAGTTATCTAGTAACTGTATGTCAATAGTACGGTTTTGCCCTCGATAAAGTCGTGGTTGGAGTATCTCATTGAATTGAGTTGTGCCAATAACGGACACGTTCAAATAGGCTCCAGTAGGTGAAAGCACTGAACTCTGATTACCTGTGAAATAGAAGTTGGAGTTAGTAAAATCAGCCCTTATTCCGTACTGTCCTGCTGGGTATTGAGAATACCAAGTCCAATTGTAATCAAAAGTGGCTATTCCATTTATCATCTGTGGTGCACGGGCATAACCAGTTTCTTGTGAGCCTGCAAAAATTCCATTCTTATCTAAGTCAACTTGCAGTGTCATTGGATCATGAGGCCATGGTACCATGGTACGATTCCAGACACTTCCAATTACCCTCAGAGTCTCTCCAGTGAACATCTCCGGTATTATCTCACATCGAACTTGACTTTCAGGATCTAATGGGTTTACCGGACCACACGGTGGTGAGTTGAAATCGCCGCCATTCTGCATTGAAATTCTCCAATGGGTATTATTTGATGACAAGAATGGTCGTAATCTGGCACTCTCTCCGGTTAGTCCCTCTGGAGTTCCGTCCCATTGGTGTGCATACGGTTTACCAAGACTCACGTCAGCAAAGTCTAGCCCCGCTATGTCTAACGACGGAGCGTGAAATAGAGCTCGCCAAGCACCAAAAGATGATCCTGTGAACTGGGTTGAATCCCAATAGTAAACAGGTCGTACTGAGGTGGTGAACATATCTGCCTCAATGTACATTCTATGCATTGACCGAATAGCAAATGGTTCAGTTTCAGATCCTTCCAAATATGGGAATGGCCATTCTGAACCAAGATCCGGTCGTGCGTATCCTATGAATGAATAATCACCGATTGGCAGACTTGTGTTCGTGTAATCATATCTGGCCAAAACAAAATGCTTCTTTTCATTATCATTCCATACTATTTCTTCATATCCACCAGGAAGTACTCCCTCTCCATTGTCCATAGTAGAGTTCCATTGGACTTGTTTCCATTGCCCTTGGGCCCCTGCTGTTTGTACGAATGTAAGTGATGCCCATCCATCTGAGTCTGCTCGATAACCATATCCATAGCCATCAAATACAGTTGGATGTGTATAATTTCCAAATGGCCCCCCATGAACACGGAATGCTACTGGAGCATGGGTAATTCTATTATCGAAAACGCCTCTATCCCAATCTGCAGCATAATGAACTTTGTAATCTACAAAGAGTGGTTGTTCATCACTACGGAAATAAGTCCATGCAACATAATCAACAGTTGTATTTGCACGAATCTCTAGAGGCGTTGGCTCTGTAGAGGAACCATCATGAATGAACATTTCAGTTACTTCTGCGTATACGTTATATGTTGTATTTGGACCAACATCTAAATCTTCTGGAAGAAGGAATTGCCCTACAAGGAATTCTCCTTGCTCATCGGTAAGGACGTCTACGGTCTCAAGTGCAAGCGTTCCGTTTCTAGCCCATTCAATAGACACCTGTACTGGAAGATTAGGGGCTGGTTCGAATACTCCTGTATCGGGATCTAACCAATTTACATAGCCTCTGAAAAGTGCTGGATATTGGGCATCGAGCCACATTACATCTGGAGTAGTAAGATTGATTCTTGTTGGAACCTTGTCATCTTCGTCTAAAATTCCATCGTTATCAGTGTCCCAGTCTGATGAGGATCCATGGTCTTCTTCGAGAGTATCCCAATCTCTATCGGGCCTGTCATCTGAATCATCATCCTCGTCTATTGCGTCTGGACCCGTGCTTGGATCTGTTGGGTTAGCGATACCGGTTCCATTTCCGTAGTCGTCGTGATCCCATGGATTTGTAGATGGGCTATCGAAGCGGGATGGCCAAAGCATGATCTCGTCTTTATCTAACATACCATCTGAATCGTCATCAAGATCTACATCATCACGTAATCCATCATTATCGTGATCCCATGCTGAGATAAATGGAGTTGCAGTATTCAGCTCTAAAGTATTCACAATTCCATCCGCATCCCAATCATCATCTGCCCAGTTTAGGACTCCATCATTGTCATGATCCCATACACTCTGTTCTTCACCTGAGAAACACAGAACTTCTTGGTCTTCATCTAATACGCCATTATTGTCATCATCAGGATCTTCCCCATCAGGGACTCCATCATTATCATTGTCAACATCGTAATAGATTGGGAACAAAAGACCCTGCCCTAGAACTCCTTGATCCCATACTGCCTGGAAGAAACCATCATCGTCAGGATCTGTATCAGTTCCATCGTCATCGTTATCTTCACAATTAAAACCAGTAAAGAAATTACCAGGAGGTTCGGTGCCAGAATCATCATCTAAATCGTCATTCGTATCTATCTCAAAATAATCCCAGATCCCATCGTTATCGTCGTCTAAATCCCAGTGGTCATAAACGCCATCGAAATCGTCGTCCAAATCGGCCGTATCATTAAACATACATTGAGGGTCCATGTTGCCAGCTATAGGAGCCCCACAATCATCATCGGGATCTACATCATTATTCAACAAGTCTGCGACTTCATCGGGGAATAAGTTCGCATTAGAATCGGAATTCCAATTGAATAAATTGTTAGTAATACCGACCCAAGCAGTGAATAAATCGCGATTATTTCTCATTTGGTTGTAACTTACTGCAGCACTTGGCCCTGCGTCTCCTTCTTGCAGGAAATCAAAGTGGTAGCACTTGTTTTCACAGGTCCATTGGCCTTGAGAATTACTACCATTGTATGGGCCCTGAGTAAATTGGGAATCTGGGCGTGTTGAATATGGTAGAGTGTAGATAGTCTGTTGAGTGCGAGTTTCATCGAGTATTGGCCAGCCGTAGAGCCAAGCTAGTTGAAGTCCACAGGCTACTGGTTGAAATCCTATTTGGAAGTACATGTAGTAAAGAGATAAGTCGCACTCTCCATCATCTACAGTACCGCCGAATCCAGGGTCATTAACATCTAGTTTACCATCTGAACCCTCATCTTGATCCCACCAATTTGGCATTCCATCAGAATCCATGTCCACGTCTATTCCATTGATTAAAGAGTCCCCATCCATATCAATATCGAAGTAGTTATTTCCATTCCAAGGACTCCATTTCATCATCACGTGCCAGTACATCTCTGGTACGACTCCATTTGAGTCCATTGAGACTTGATTAGTGATTGGATCTGTTGATTGTTGATATCCGTTGTAAGGTAGGATGAAGCCGTGCTCTTCTGCGAAAAATGGGCTGAAATGCCAGAATTGGTCCCACCTTAATGGTTGGAGCATTGTGTAAGTGGTGTCATCATCACTTCCATCAATAACATCTCCATCACTATGGGAATATCCATTAGATGT
>CESM01105060.1_pt1 | contig 17306 bp, 11 predicted proteins | sample 361421 | NCBI WGS metagenome assembly CESM01 (sample SAMEA2622219, study PRJEB7988) | marine metagenome | isolation source: saline water (ENVO:00002010), including | reverse complement strand
TGGAAATTTAGGGGCTCGTCCTGTGCAAATTCCAACAGGTGAAGGACAACCAAGTAAACTCCTTTCAGAAGCCCAAGAAGAAATCTCAAAACAACAATCGTCTATTGAAAATAATCAGAAGGCAAGAGAGGATTGGCTTGCTAGTAATTCTGCCGAACTGGTCGCGGTTACTGAGTATCTTGAGCGTGAAGAGGACATCTTGACAGGGCATAAATTATGCGCAGTTAGCGAACATGCTTTCGCATTAGATGCCTGGACTCCATTAGCAGATAGCGAAAAAGTAACATCCGCCTTGAGCAAAGTATCCTCACATATCACTATCGAAAAATTCCATGACGATCATCATGGTCACGGACACAGTGTTGAATATCCTCCGATTGAATTTGACATGCCTCAATTGGCACGCCATGGATCTCTCTTAACTGATTTAGTTGGAAGGCCCCAATATGGTACCATTGACCCTACTACAATGATGGCAATCACCTTTCCCTTATTCTATGGGTTAATACTTGGAGATGCTGGTTATGGTGCGATTATAATGGCTATGGCGTGGTTTTTGGGTACAAAAATCGGACATGACCCAATTGGTGCTCTAGCCGCTCGCGTCTTGATGCTAATGGGTGTGTCAACTTTTGTAGTCGGAGTTCTTACTGCTGAAGCTTTCGGATTTATCATAGAAGATTGGTCTCCATTTGCTGGATTCTATGATTGGACCTATGATACCATTGTATTCCCTGCATTTGTTTCTGAAACGATGGGCATGAGTCATACTCATATTCCATTCCACCGAGCATCAGGGGCGCTACAGGATTATGTTCTCCTATCTGTATACATAGGCGTAATCCATATATTGATTGGATTTGTTATTGGCTTCATCAATGTGTTCAAAGCTCATGGGATCGCAGCAGCATTCTTTGAGAAAGGATCCTGGCTACTCATCCTTCTTGGAGGGTTTATGCATGTTTACCTATACATGACTGATAATACATATGGCACATTCCAGGGCTCAATATGGTCTGGAATTACTGTTGTAGGTGTATTATGCCTAATCTACGGTTTGGCAATTTATGAGAAGTTTGGTTGGATTGGTGGAGTTATCATGGGTCCGATTGAAACATTCGGCCTTCTCGCTAACACCCTTTCCTATCTCAGGATAATGGCAGTTGGCGTTGCAGGTGTCAAGATTGCAGAAGTAGGGAATGAAATGGGATTTGAAACCATGGTATCTTCTATCGAATCAGGTGATTATCATATTGCAATCATCGGCCTAATCCTATGGATTACTATTCAGGTATTCGCACTCGCTCTTGGATTGCTTTCACCAAGCATCCATGCTGCCCGTCTACACTTTGTGGAATGGATGGGCAAATTCCATGATGGTTCAGGAGAACCATTCACTCCCTTTGGGGGTCGCCCTGTCCACACGGAGGGGCATTAACTAGTCCACTAGGACAAATAACGGAGGTAAAAAGAAATGAACAGAAAGAAAGTATTAGGACTACGCATTCTAATGGCATTTAGCACAATTGTGTTAATTGCACAGAGTGTTTTAGCGGCTGAGGGAGATGTTGCAACAACAACATCATCCCAGTATGACATGGTTGGAGCAGGTATCGCTCTAGGTCTTGCGGGACTTGGTGCAGGTATCTCTCAGAGCGGAGTAGGCAGCGCAGCTGTCGGTATGCTCGCTGAGGATCCAGGACGTTTCGGACACGCTATCATCTTCACTGCTCTACCAGAGTCAATTGTGATTCTAGGTGCTCTTCCACTGTTTCTATGAACAGTTGGGAGATCTTGGCCATAGCCAAGAGACACCAGAGGTGAATGAATGACTCTAGAAAAATTAGCAAAGGATATCGCTGCATCCGCAGAGGCGGAAGCCAAGGCTACTGTAAAGAGTGCCAAGGCCGAAGCAAAGAGCATCTTAGCTGAAGCAGAAAGTAGGGCGGAATCTATCCGCACTGAGGCTGCAAGTAAGGCAGACAAGGAAGCGGGCCAAATTGCCCGAGAAACCGTTGCTTCTGCCCGTCAAGCTAACCAAAAAGATGTTCTAATCGCTCGTCGTTATGAACTCGATGCGACACTTGAGGCTGCTCGCGAGAAATTATCTGACAAATCTCTGAAAGGTCGTTCAGATCTATTAGATTCTTTATTGTCAAAGGCATCAGGTATGTCTGAAGGAAAAATGATCCTTCGTCCTACTACTATTGATAGATCCAAATTAGAGAAATCCGCTAAGGGCTTTTCAATTGGAGATGATGTAGATGGAATTGGCGGATTTATGTTGGAATCTAAAGATGGAACCATATCTTATGATATGCGTTTTGATACGTTACTAGATCAGGTTTGGACTGAAAAACAATCAGCAATTAATACAGCATTATTTGGATGAAAGGAGAGATTAAATTGGTATTAATCGGAAATAACACTGGCTATGTGGCTGCTCGGGCGAAATCTCGAAGGTCATCATTGCTTGATCGCACTCGTTTGAGGCAACTAATTCAACAGTCGCCTGAACAGTTACCGGTGTCTATTGGTGACAATGGATATCGTGCTGAGATTGATCTGTATGCAGGTCGATATTCAGGTGCAGATCTTGTGGAGGCCGCATTGACTCACAATTTGCAATCAGAATTGGCATCAATTCTGAAATTGTGTAGTGGGTCTGTTAGGGAACTAGTTGAGGTGTATACTGGTCGATTCCGATATCATAATGCAAAGGTTGTACTCAGAGCTGTAGTTAACGATGTTGAAATCGATAAGGTAAGGCATTCAATTCTTCCAGAAGAATCTGAAATTAATGCCCCTTGGTTGAAGATGATTGAGGAATCATCCACAATTCGTGATGCTGCAGAACAAATGCGTAGACTTCCTTTTGGAAAAGATCTACTAATTCTGTCATCTGATGCAAAATTAGTAGATTATGAAAATGCTCTAGATCGCCATTATTTCAAGAATTCATTACGTGTTCTTAGTGGCGGTTCTCCTGAAGTGAGAATGTTGCGAGAATCAATCCAGATGGAAATAGATCACAGAAATATCACAAATATCCTTGAGGGCCAAGCCTTTGGTTTATCTTCTGGTGAGATCTCTGATGCTCTTGTTCCGGGTGGACGTATTGTCTCTGAGAGAACATTTGCCCAGGCAACTAGTGGAAGATCAGGATTAATGGATCTTCTTCGCCAGTCAAATCGTTTTGATTCAGATACTTTTAGTCAAGTTCTGCAAGAATCCGATGATTCTAGAACGCTAGATCCTGTCATAACATGGCTTCGTATAAGAGAACATGATATGATGAAGAGAATGAGTTATTTGCACCCAATATCTGCTTTGCCAGTTATTCATTACGTTGCTTCAAAAATTGAGGAAGTCGATGACCTCCGTTTAATTGTACGCGGCCGTATGGCCGGGCTTCCAACTGAAGTTATTGAGGCACATGTCTTGTAAGGAGAATGAGAAACATGGATATAGCAGTAGTCGGATCTCCTGAATTCACACTTGGTTTCCAGCTTGCTGGAATCTCAAGTATTTACAATCCTGAGGACGAAGAGCGGCTTCACGCTGTTCTCAGAGAACTACTCAACACAAAGGGTGTGGGAATCGTAGTTATCGACTCCACGGTTCTGTCCACCCTGCCAGAACGTCTCTCCATGAGACTTTCTGAAAGTGTATCCCCAACTGTTCTGGGAATTGGAACAGAAGAGGATACGACGCTGCGCGAAACAATTCGTAAAGCCATAGGAGTCGATTTGTGGAAGTAATTTCAAAAAAATAGGAGGAAGAGGAAATGAAAAATGAAGGAGTAATTTACCGTATTTCAGGACCAGTTGTCACGGCTACTGGTATGGAAGCGGGTATGTATGATGTGGTTCGTGTAGGACATGAAGGTCTCATGGGAGAAGTTATTGAATTACACGGCGATAAGGCTGTTATTCAGGTGTATGAAGATACTAGTGGGATTCGTCCAGGCGAGCCCGTTCTGAATACACGTGAGACACTATCTGTCGCACTTGGGCCAGGACTTTTAACCCAGATTTATGATGGTATCCAGCGTCCGCTGGCTACTCTCGAAGAAGTAATGGGTGTATTCATCACCAGAGGTGTTGATGCTGACGGTTTTGATATGGAAAAGAAGTGGACATTCGAGTCCACAGTTTCTAAAGGCGATGAGGTTGTTAGTGGACAAGTTATTGGTACGGTTCAAGAAACCGAAACAATCGTCCACAAGATAATGGTACCTCCTGGTAAAGGAGGAGTTGTAAAGTCAATTTCATCTGGCGAATATAATGTTACGGAAGATGTTTGTACGCTTGAAGATGGTACTACTATGCAAATGATGCAGAAGTGGCCAGTACGTACTCCTCGTCCATATCAACAGAAGTATGCTCCAGATACACCATTGGTTACCGGTATGCGCATCCTTGACTTCCTCTTCCCTCTAGCGAAGGGTGGTGCAGCTGGTATTCCAGGGCCATTTGGTTCAGGTAAGACTGTAACACAGCAATCTCTTGCGAAGTACTCCGATGCACAGATTGTTGTATACATCGGTTGTGGTGAACGTGGAAATGAAATGACAGAAGTGTTAGATGAGTTCCCTCATCTAATAGATCCGAATACAGGAAAGCCATTGATGAATAGAACAGTCATGATTGCAAATACCTCCAATATGCCCGTGGCTGCTCGTGAAGCATCTGTCTATACAGGAATCACAATTGCAGAATATTTCCGCGATATGGGGTATGATGTCGCTCTAATGGCGGACTCTACAAGTCGCTGGGCTGAAGCAATGCGTGAGATCTCTTCCCGTCTAGAAGAAATGCCAGGTGAGGAAGGTTATCCTGCTTATCTATCAAGTCGGATTGCTGAATTCTACGAACGTGCAGGTCGTGTTCAAACATTGAATGGCGATGACGGTTCAGTAACTGTCATTGGTGCAGTATCGCCACCGGGTGGAGATATATCGGAACCAGTTTCACAGGGTACTCTTAGAATTGTGAAGGTATTCTGGGGTCTTGATGCTGGACTTGCTCGTCAAAGGCATTTCCCTGCAATCAATTGGTTGGGGTCCTACAGTTTGTATCCTCCATCTCTTGATCAATGGTTCAGAGACAATGTTGCACAGGACTATCCAGAGATTAGAACAGCAATCAGTGGTTTGCTTCAAGTTGAAGCAGAATTGCAAGAGATTGTACAATTGGTAGGTTCAGATGCACTCCCTGTAGACCAACAATTAACGCTAGAAGTAGCTCGAATGATCCGAGAATACTTCCTCCAGCAAAATGGTTTCCATGAGGTCGATGCATTTTGTGCAGTAGACTTACACTATAAAATGGCCAAAGCCATCTTGACATTCCAAGAGTCGGCCAAAAACGCAATGGCTGCAGGAGCAGACTTACAAGATGTAGTGAATGTTCCATCAAGAACAGACTTGATGCGTGGTCGTTTTGAGGCCACTTACAAGGACGAGATCGACGGACTGGTTGAGAAAATGAATGAAGAAATCGCGGCTGCGATTGAGGAGAACTGAAGGGGGAATAGAAATGTCTGGAAAAGAATATCGAACTATTACTGATGTCAAGGGGCCTTTGGTCTTCTTGAATAAAACCGAACCTGTAGCATTTGGAGAGATCGTTCAATTACGTTTAGAGGATGGATCTATCAAAAACGGCCAAGTTCTAGATACATCGGAAGAACTTGTTGTTGTTCAGGTGTTTGAAGGTACTGCTAAAGTAAATCTCAGTACAGGAGTCAAATTTATGGGGGACGTTTTCAAGCTCCCAGTTTCTGATGATCTGATTGGACGTATTCTAGACGGTGCAGGCCGTCCTAGAGATGGTGGACCTGATATTGTTGCTGATGAAAAGGCAGATATTATTGGTGCAGCAATCAATCCTTACTCTCGTCAATCGCCACATGATTTCATACAGACAGGAGTTAGCGCAATAGATTGTTGTACTACCCTTGTAAGAGGTCAGAAGTTACCAATTTTCAGTGCATCTGGTTTGCCTCATAATGACATCGCTCTACAAATAGCACGTCAAGCAAAATTGAAGGATTCCGATGAAGAATTCATTGTTGTTTTCTGTGCAATGGGTATTACCGCGGAAGAATTTAATTTCTTCCGAAGTGATCTGGAAAGAACGGGTGCTCTAGAGAATGCGGTTTTGTTTGTTAATCTTGCAGATGATCCTGCTGTTGAGAGAATTATCACTCCTCGCCTGGCCTTGACTGCTGCTGAATATCTTGCATTTGAGAAAGACTATCACGTTCTAGTTATTTACACTGACATGACCAACTATTGTGATGCATTAAGACAGATTGGTGCTGCTCGAGAAGAAGTCCCTGGTCGTCGTGGATATCCTGGATACATGTACACTGATTTGGCTATGCTCTATGAGCGTGCGGGTATTGTAAAAGGCAAGAAAGGAAGTATTACACAATTCCCAATTCTTACGATGCCTGGTGATGATATAACACATCCAATACCGGATCTTTCTGGATATATTACAGAAGGTCAGATTGTTATCTCGAGAGAATTACATCAACAGGGTATTTACCCTCCAATTAATGTTCTACCATCTCTTAGTAGACTAATGGGTTCCTGTATTGGTGCCGACACTACTCGTGAAGATCACAAATCTGTGTCCGATCAGATGTATGCCGCTTATGCACAAGGTCGAGAATTGAGAGGTCTTGTTGCAATTGTTGGTGAGGATGCTCTAAATGAAAGAGATAAGCAACTGTTAGATTTCTCGGCAGTATTTGAGGATAAATTCCTTAGACAGAGCCGTGATGAAGACCGTTCTATTGATGAAACTCTTAATCTCTGTTGGAATTTAATGTCCGAAATTGATACTAAGTATCTAGTTCGTCTTGACCAAAAATGGATTGAGAAGTATCATCCAGATAACTCAGAGTGAACATGAATTTATTTTTTGTAGGAGGTGAAGTAACATGGCTTTGGATATTAAACCAACGAGAAGCGAGTTAATTAACCTCAAACGTCGAATTAAACAAACCAAAAATGGCTATAAATTACTGAAAATGAAAAGAGACGGACTATTCCATGAATTCCGTACTCTTTTGGGTGAAATGATTGAGGCTAAGAGAGACCTAACTGATGCCTATGTTCTGGCCAAAGCCAGAATTGATTTGGCCAATGCAATTGAAGGCGGATTAAAAGTGAGGTCGGCAGCGATTGCTAATTCTGCTACTCCTGAGGTTGAAGTGGAAAGAAGAAATATCATGGGTGTAGTAGTTCCTTCAGTTTCAGGTACAAATTTGAAACAGGCATTTGGTGATAGACAAATTGGATTTACAGGTTCATCTCCATATATTGATGAAGCCGCAGAATCTTTTGGTGATCTAATCGAAAAAATAGTCAGAGCATCGGAAATGGAGGCGACACTAAAGCGTCTATTGGCCGAAATAGAATCAACCAAGCGCCGAGTAAATGCCTTGGAATTCAAGGTCATACCAGAATTAGAGGAAGCTCAAGTCTTCATTCAACTTAGATTAGAAGAGATGGAACGTGAGGAAACATTCCGTCTTAAGAGATTCAAGAACAAATAATCAGAGTTCTATTTTGTAATCCTGTGTTTACGCGGATTGATAGGTGAGGGGCCGAGTTCGCAACCACCAAAGGTGGTTGTCGAGGCATGTCTGATGTTGAAAGACTAGTTATTGATCACCATGCTTGGGGTCAAAATGAATTGATTCAGCATATTATTTCTCGACATTTCATACTTGGTAATCAGGTTGCAGAGGGAATTGCATGGGAATCTAAATCCATTGGTAAATTAGACGATAGTGAAGCATTAATTGAGTTGAACTCACACCTATTCGAGATTGGCTGGATGGCAATGCTAGATTCGGGAAATCCTGTGATCCTGAGTATCGCCCCTGCTCCAATCTCTGAACCTCTTATTCCTAGATGGCAGAATGTTTTGGTATGGCTAGTAATGACTTCTTTCCTCACATTAGCAGGTAGTGCATGGCTCCTAAGATTTAGAGAGGGTAATGACTTATTTGACTCAGAAGTTTTCTTCCAGTCTTTTTCTCAGTTTTCTCTTCCAATTATGTTTGTTCTGGCTTTAGCAAGTGATCTGAGAAAAAGAACTGCAGCATTTTTTGGAATAGATGTAGGTCATCTTGTCCCCATCTCTTTTCCATTCATCAATCCGTTGTGGCCATTCGGAATTGTTGGTCTACTTAGTCAAAGACGTTCAGAAATGATTACTTATCCGGATCGTCGAACTCTTGCATTGGTTGAAACAATAACTCCATTAGTTCTTTTCATAGGTGGTACTTTCTTGACATTACTTGGTTTGAGTTTAACTCCATCTAATCCGCCATTAATTTCAGATCAACCGATTGTTTTCAATAATAATGCATTAATTACAATATTGTCATTAGAATGGTTAGACACAGATTTATGGATCAAATTACAATGGCTTCATCCTTCAGCATTAGCGGGAACAAGCCTCTCAATACTCGCTTGGATTCTTCTTTTACCCATCCCTGGATTCCCAGGCGATCGTCTACTGCACGCTATTATTGGCCCGGAGAAAATGGCTAGTCCTTCTCAACAAACTCCACTATTTGTTTTGACATTGACTTTCATGATTTTAGTCTTTGTAAACACTGAATATTCTCCGTGGCTTGCTCTAGCCATAATCGCTACTTTACGACGCTTCAGTCCAGAGAATTCACCACCGCCTCTGATTTTAGATGAGGCAAAAGGTATTTCCGACGAAGACAGGTTGAGATTTGGAGCCATATTTGTACTAATTCTTTTGGCGGGTTTTCCAGGTTTGACCCCTACATATGAACTTCAAAATTGGGATGCCGGCATCGATACAAGTAATTGGGTAGATGAAATTGATTTAGGCAATATCCATGACCAACAGGGGAGTTCGATAAATCTGAGCCTTGAATTAAAGTCAGAAGGGGTAGTTCCAGTTTCAGGATGGTTACAGTTTAGACTTGAAGGCCAAACAGCAGGTTGGGCAGTCGAATCAGATTGTTTAGTCGAATCAAATATTTGTCGATTTGATGATGTCACTCAATCTTCTATTATTACAGTTAATCTGAGTGTAGTTAGGTCTGAAACGACGAATCTGGCACCTTCTCCCATGATACTAAGGGTTCTAATCGATGTGACTAATCATCGCTATGAACATGAAATTCTCCTTAAACCAACATCTGTAACTGCACCAATAGACCCAATGTGGTTATTGGTTGAGGATACTAATACCCCTAGGATTTGTATTAGTATAGATGTAATAGAAGATGACTTTGGCGAGTTAATAATATCCAATCCATTTTGGAAATTTGAAAATGAGACGAATTTGTCGACATCCGGTTTACATGATGTTTGCTTACGTGGTCATGAGGGCGCACTCCAATCTTCTTCTTCTTCAGATCAACAATTCCTCCTAATGGGCCCTGCTTTGGGTCTAGAGAAGAATGATTCAACTCAAGAAATTTGGTGGTTACCTGTAAATGATACTAGACCAATAATAACATTCTCAGAAGATGGTTGGGCCATGCCTAGTTGGTTTGCCTCATCTAGTTCATATGAGTTGACCTATGGAGTCCGGGGTAATCCATTCTGCTCATCTAGTGAGATTTTTCCTGAGATGGATAATTCAGGATCATGGAATTGGACATTTGAAGACCAATCAACAATTAGGATACCATCAGGAGATCCTGGTTTAGGTGTGTTATTTTTCCCTTCAGAAGGCTGGATTTCAGTTTGCCAAGGGTCTGATATGATAGGGGCATACGAACTTATCGAGGGCCTCGATATTATGATGTATCCTGGGCATATAGGTATGCAAAATGCTCTTTCTCAATTTGTCATAATAAATAGGGAGAATCTAACTTTACCCATTGGGGTGGAATGGACTGGTGACTCTCCAGATGCTGAGGTTTGGAATGTTTCTATTCCAAATCAGTTATCTCCGGAATCCGATGTTATGATTGAAATCTTAACAGTTGGCGAAGTCCAACTTTATCGTACAGTCTGGGTCAGTATTGAGGGCGGTCAAGTAACAATCAATTTAGCAGCTAGATGTCCAGTGGGTGGTTGCTGAGGTGTTTCTATGAGGATTGCAATTCTAGGTGTTGGTTCAATAGGCGGTTTGATACTTGGAGCACTTTCTGATAGTTCTGCAGATCTTGTGGCATTTTCTCGAGGTAAAACATATACTGATTTGTCAGATTTAGGACTAATTCTTAACACACCTGAAGGTTCTATTGAACTAATTCCTTCTGATAGATTTTTACTAATAGATAGTGAAAAAATAATCCCGGAACAAGTTAGGAAAAGTTGTGATGTAGCAATAATATGTGGCAAGGCATCTTCAACTCCAATACTTACTCAAATAGCAGAAGAGATACTTGTATCTGACGGACTTGCATTAACTGTTCAGAATGGCTTAGGTAATGCTGAGATACTAGCCCATAGGTTAGGGCGGAATAGGGTGTTAGCAGGCTCAATAACTCATGGTGCTTGGAAAGATGGAGAGGGCTCAGTACATTGGGTGGGTCGGGGTACTATACACATAGGTACTTTGGATTCTAATGACTCGGGAAATATTGCTAAAACTTTGTTAGAAATTCTTAATGAGAGCCAACTTGATGCAATATGGTCCGATAACGTACAACGTACAGTTTGGAAAAAACTTCTCCTTAATGTTTCGATAAATCCGGTATGTGCCATAGCAGGAGTTAGAAATGGGGCATTACTTGAAATCCCAGAGTTATGGGCTATAGCAATGGATTCTATGAATGAGGCTATGGCCGTGGCTTCGGCATTAGGAGTCGATCTTTCTGGTTTTGATCCTGAAGATTATCTTAGGGGTGTAGTTGAATCTACTGCTAATAATCGCTGTTCAATGCTTCAAGATGTAATGGCGGGACGGCCAACCGAAATTGATGCGCTTTGTGGAGCAGTTGTCGAAAGAGGTGAATCGTTGGGGATTCCGACACCTGCAAACAGTGCACTCCATGCTCTAGTCAAGGGTGTTGAGAATTCGAAAGAGTTCGACTAATGTTATTCAAGATCTATATTCCAATGTAAACCCACATTTTCTTCTCTAGCCATGCTTGCTTGAATGACTAATTCTGAACATATTATTAGGTTCCTCAATTCAACCATTTCTTGAGTAGGTTTAGTTGAATGCCATAATGGTACGACTTCATCTCTAATATGTGCAATTCTTCTCTTAGCTCGTTCTAATCGGATATTACTTTTGACCAGTCCTACATCATTTGTCATCATACTTCTTAATCCAAAAAGGTCTGTTCTAAGTGGCCCGTGTTCAGATAATTCTTCAAGGTCTTCATCTCTCCATTTTGTAAGATTTTTAATTAGTTGAGGCGATGTGCCGTCTTCAATCGAATTTACTATGTTCTCCGCCGCTCTTTCAGAATAAACAACTGCTTCAAGAAGAGAATTTGATGCAAGTCTATTTGCTCCATGTAGGCCCGTTCTTGCAACTTCTCCTATTGCATAAAGCCCAGGTAGAGTATTTCCATTTCTGAGAGCCCTCCCATGGAAATCTACGGCCACCCCTCCTACAAGATAGTGTGCTGCCGGCCTTACGGGTATGGGCTCCGGTCCTAATTCAATTCCTATTTGTTTCACTCTTTCCAAAATTGTTGGAAATGAACTACGCAATTTTTGATGGTCTAAATGTTCAGTAACAAGAAGCACATTTGTTTCACCACTTTTCTTCAATTCTCTGTCAGTTGCTCTAGCAACAATATCGCGAGTATCTAAACTACCTTTTGAGGAATATTTTTTCATGTATGAATGATCATTAGGACTATCTCCCTTGCCTTTTCTTTTTTCTTCTTTCCATTTCGAATAATCGTCCTTGGTCATAAGGATAGCTCCATGTCCTCTCATGGCCTCAGTGATTAGGAATGGTTGCTCTGAGTTTTCTGCAAGTGCGGTAGGATGAAATTGAATAAATTCCATGTCTTTGACATCAGCACCAACTCTGTAAGCCATGGCAACACCATCGCCAGTAGCAACAGAAGGATTTGTTGTAGCTAAGTGCAACATACCAGCGCCTCCTGATGCTAGAACTACAACTCTTGCAGAGAGTGTGTAAACGCTCCTATCTGGAGCCAAACACCAGAGTCCTGCTACTCCTTTTGAGGGGTCTTCTAAGTCTCTTCGAATTAGATCTAATACCATCCAGTTTTCCAAAATTCTAAGTCCTTCTTCATATTCTTGAGAAACTCCGCTAGTCAATGCCCTTTCAATCTCAGCGCCAGTTCTATCTCGTGAGTGAAGTATGCGTTCGTTTGAATGCCCTCCTTCTCTGACTAAATCAAAATCTCCATCTTCTGTCAAATCAAAATTAACTCCATGTTCTACAAGATCTTTGATTCTATCTGCCGCTTCATAAACTACAGATCTAACTACATTTTCATCACAAAGTCCAGCACCGCTTTTGATGGTGTCCTGAACATGAGCTTCAAGGCTGGCCTTATCATTTACATCAAGGACACCTGCAATTCCTCCTTGTGCCCAGTTGGTAGAGGATGTTGACAGATTCTTTTTTGTTACTATTGCAACTGATAATCCCTTCCTGAAACATCTTAGAGCAAGAAATAGTCCAGCAATCCCCGATCCAACAATTGCCACATCAACTGGTGCGAGTTGTTGAGAACTTCCATCCATACTATTTCCTCCCACTAAAATCGAGCATTCAACTTTATCTGACTAGGCCTGACCATTCGGCGCTTCAATAAACTCTCTGCAATCGTCACTCAAAAATGGTTGCAGCCTCAACGTTCATAGTCTGATAGGCTACGTGCCTACGTTTGACGTTAGGCGATTATCTTTCGTCGATTAGGTGATGGGATGCACTTGCTAAGAATAGAACTTGAAAATTTCAAGTCCTTTGGTGGTGAAATTACAGTTCCTTTTGATGAGGGATTTACTGCAATAACGGGCCCTAATGGCTCAGGAAAGTCGAATTCAGGAGATGCGATTCAATTTGTCCTTGGCACAAGGTCAACCAAAGTGATGCGTGCTGATAATGTTGGTGACCTGATATTCAATGGTGGAAAAAGTGGTAAACAAGCAAGACATATGTCTGTTACATTAGTTTTTGCCAATACTCCGGACATTGATGGCCGCCGCCGCCTTAGAATTGACGAAGATGAGGCTAAATTCACTAGGTCTGTACGACTTAACCGCAAGAATCAACCAGTATCATCTTACATGATTGGAGATCGCTCAGCAACTGCTACTGAAATGAGAAGAACCTTGGCAGAAGCAGGACTCCATGGAGATGGATATAACATTGTACTACAGGGTGATGTGACTAATCTGGCAACTATGACTCCCCATAAGAGAAGAGGGGTTCTCGAAGAAGTTGCAGGGGTTACTGCCTATGACAATGAGATTAAGAGTGCGAATAACCAAAGGAAACAGGTAGAGCACGATATAGAAACTATTGTGTTATTTGAGAGTGAACAAAAAACACGTTTGAAAAAGCTTGAGAAGGAGAGAGAACAAGCACTGAAATTCAGGGCTCTCAAGCAAGAGTTAGATTCAGCAAAAGTAACTCTAGGCCAATCTCGATATCGAAATCGTATAGATGAGATCAGAATGCTCAATGAAGATCATCAAAACTACCAGAGGAAGGATGAACTATTACGTGAAAGCGTCCGTGAATCTAACAAGCGGCTTCTTAAGATGGAAGAAGAATTAGTTGCTGTAAAGAATGAACTTGATGATATGTCTAGTGGTGAATCTAAAGCGGTGATGGATCAGATAAGGGCACTTGAGATTGAGATTGAAACAAGTAGAGATAGAATAGGGGATCAGCAGAGGGCTTCACAATTAGCAAGTGAAGAAGTTTCTGAAATAGAAGAAGAAGTTGAACGCGTATCTAATGCAATAGATCAGATTTCATCCTTGATTAGTGATGCGAAGTCTGCTGTTTCTACTGCTAACGACAATCTGGCTAAGGCGGATGCTGACGAGAAAGAAGCCAGGAAAGCAATTGAATCTGGAGATAAACATTCAAGAGATCTAAATCGTGCTTTGGGCCAAGCAACTGATGAATTAAACAAGTCTCAAACAAAGAGTGCGGAAGCCAGACTTGAAGCCGATAGGTCTGAGCAAGCGGCTAGATTAGCATCGGATAGACTCGCTGAATTAGAAGATGAATATGAGAGTTTCACACTCGAAAGAGATGATCTTGAACTCCAAGGAGAGGATTTGAAGGGAGCCGCACCCGATCAGGATCGTGGTGAATTAGCTACGACATTATCGAAATTACAGAAACAAGAGTCTGCACTTAGGGAGGATCGTGATCGAGCCGATGCTCAAGTCCGCGAGGCGACTTTAGCGTTAGAAAGAGCCAGAGCACAACAAGAAGCCCGTTCATCCAGACCAGGTAGCGCAGTTACTCTTCGCTCTCTTTCAAAACTACGTGAAAGTGGAGAAATCAGAGGCATTTTAGGGTCTTTAGGCGAGTTAGTTTCTCCTATAGAAAGTGCACATGAAGAGGCATTGGCCTATGCCTTAGGTGGTGCCTTGAACAGCATAGTAGTCAGTGATGACGAAGTTGCAGCAGAGTGTATAAAATGGCTGAAGAGTAATGGAGGTGGCCGAGCAACATTCCTTCCATTAAACAAGATAAGTGCATCAAGAGCACAAGGAAGGGCATTGATGGTCGCCAGAAATCCTGGTGTAGTTGGCTTCGCTCATGATTTGTTAGATTATGATGAGGGAATTGAAACTGCTGTAAGATTTGCTTGCCGCAATACCTTGATTGTACAATCAATGGAGGTCGCTCGAAGAAATATGGGTGGTGTAAGAATGGTGACTCTTGATGGGTCTGTGATTGAACCTTCAGGAGCGATGACGGGCGGAGCATCAGCAAAAGGTAACATGCCAAAGTTTGGCGGGGCCGGTTCTTCTGGAGCCGTACTAAACAATCTCGAGTCTAACCTTGAACGTGCTAATTTGTATTATTCGACAGTTAAGGCGGCACTTGATGAATTAAGAAGCAATCAAAATGACATAAGGAATAGAATACATGGGCTTGATGGTAGTGATCATTCAGTCAAGCTAAGTGAGTGGAAAGCCGAAGTCAGACTTGCACAAAAACAGGTGGACGAGATAGGTCGGAAGGTTATTGCAGCAAGAGAAGAATTCAAACAATTTGAAAATTCATCAATTAAGGCGGGGGAATCTGCAGCGGCTGCAACCCAATCTTATGAGGAAGCCCTTGCATTACGAAACTCTGCGGCCGAGGCTCTACAAAATCAGACTCCAGACCATCTTTCTCAGATGTTACGTTCGGCTCAAGATATCCGAACTGAAGCGGAACGTACCAAATTAAGAGCGGATTCAGAAATTAGTTCTGGCGAAGAGCGCCTGAAAGTTTTAGATGAACGTAAAAAGGGCCTTCTACGTTCTTTGGATAAACAAAATCAAATTGTTTCAGGATCCAGTAAAACGATTACAGAACTTGGATCTAATATAGATAAGGCTGAGGACCAATTGGTTGATCTTAAAGGCCAGCAGTCTCAGTTTGATGAAGAATTTACAATACTCAATTCGAAGAGAGAGAGTCTTATTGATGAGAGAGCAAGTCTACGTACTCATGTAGATCAACAACAAGCAAATCGTGAATCTATTAAATCTAGATTAGAAGGTCTATTAGAACAGATCAGAACAAAAGAATCGACTATCGGAATAATTCAGGATGAATTAACCGAATCAGGAATTTCGATTCCTACAGATGATATTCAACTGCCAACGGTGGCCGAGGCTGAGAAGAGGGTGCAGGGACTCGATCGACGCCTCGGTCAACTCGGCGATGTTAACATGCTAGCGATAGATGACTATGATTACACGGTAGAAAGAATTGCTGGCCTTGTTGCGGACGGAAAGTTGTGTAAGGAACGTCATGAGATGTTAGTCAATCTCGCACAAAAATTAGAAGATGAACGCCGCACACGTCTTCTTGCTGTATTTGAGCATGTCAATACTAACTTCACTAGAGCCTACAAATTATTGCAGCCAGGTGGCGATGGTAGACTATTGTTAGAGAACCCCAAGAATCCATTCGAAGGGGGTCTTGAGATGGCTTGTGTCCCTCCCGGTAAGAGTAAGCGAACTCGTCGTAGTTTCTTGTCAGGCGGAGAAAAATCTATGGCTGCCCTTGCATTCATTTTCGCAATTCAGGATTATGAACCAAGTCCCTTCTATTACTTCGATGAAGTCGATCAGAATCTTGATCCATTCAATGCAGAGAGGATTGCAACTCTTTGCCGATTAAGAAGTATGCAAGCCCAATTTATCATGGTCACACTCAGAAAGGTCAGTCTAAATCTTGCAGACCATCACATAGGAATAACTCATGCTGGAGATGGTTGTAGTCGTAGAATCGCTGACTTTGATAGAGCCGCGGCTCTTGAACTTGGGGAGGAGTTTGAGAAAGAAAAGGCGGCTCAGGAAAGAGCGAAGAGCGAGAAGCAGAACATGGAACTCCCAGACCCTGAAGGTATGCCGAAAGTACCCGAACCCATGGCTCGTCCTGAAAGTCTTGGAGGTCTAGCGGAAAGAGCTGGAGTAGAGGTCAGTGCTTCTGAAGATCCAAACTCGGAGGATGCATTAACTGTGGAATCAACAATGTCTTCTCTTAAGGAAAGAACCGATGATTGGACAGAAGATATGGTTGAGAAGGAAGCATCTTTACCAGAACCAGATTCTATTGAAGAGGAGGAAACTGACTCTCAAACACCTATTGCTAATGTGAACAATGGTGAGTTGGAGGAGTAAGTATGGCGGTATTTGACGCAACCGCAATGCGTGATGATATTGTTTCAAGATTGTTAGAAGGGGAAGCGGATCTTGAAACTAGCCGTTATTTGGATAGGCTAGTGGAGTTGGCGAGTCTTGAAGATGCTGAACATCAGTTTCTTATCGATCCATTTGACAGATCTGTTGCATTGGTGTTCCAGTTATTCCGCTCAAAAGATCTAGATCCATGGGACGTAAATCTAACTTCATTTCTAGAGATGTTTGAATCCAGAATAGAAGAGGCTGAGAATATTGATCTCCCAACATGTGGTAGGTTGATCAGAATGGCGTGGCAGATTCTTCGTGGTCAAGCATCTTCTCTAATTGCTCGACAGGAAGTTGCTTGGGAAGATCAAAATGAAGACTTATTCGACTTTGATGTAGGTGGTTGGGAGACTGAATTTACAGAAGACGACTACAATTTCTCAGTTGGAGTTCTAACAGGTGCAGCAGATGAAGT
>CESM01002887.1_pt1 | contig 17314 bp, 17 predicted proteins | sample 361421 | NCBI WGS metagenome assembly CESM01 (sample SAMEA2622219, study PRJEB7988) | marine metagenome | isolation source: saline water (ENVO:00002010), including | reverse complement strand
AAAAACGAGTCTCGATAGAAAAATTTCTTCATTATCTTGGTCTGCAGATGGAAAAGGCTTGTACTACAAGTATGATAATTATGGTAACGGAAAAATCGGCTATGTAACTCTTTCTGGAAAGGTTAAAAAAATCGCTGACAATCTTGGCGGAACGACAATTGGCAGACCTTACGGAGGAGGATCTTACTCTATGTCAAATACTGATAACATAGTTTATACTATGACAACACCATATCATCCTTCCGATATTGCATATTACGATGGCAAAAAATCAACTAGGCTCACAAACTTAAATAATGACCTTTTGTCAAACAGAGATCTAGGCAGAATAGATGAGATATGGTACAAGTCATCGGTTGATGGAAGAAGAATTCAAGGCTGGATTGCAAGACCGCCCGGATTTGACCCAAGCAAAAAATACCCATTAATTGTTGAAAATCATGGAGGACCAATTAGTAACTATGGTGACAGATTTTCACCAGAAATTCTACTTTATTCTGCTGCTGGGTATGTGGTCTTTTATCCAAATCCACGAGGCAGCACTAGCTATGGAGAAGAGTTTGGAAATCTGCTATATCGTAATTATCCAGGCGATGATTATCACGACGTTATGGACGGAGTTGATAGATTATTAGAGTTGGGTTACATTGACAAAAATAATTTATTTGTTACTGGTGGAAGCGCAGGTGGCATAATGACAGCTTGGATTGTAGGTAAGACAAAGCGCTTTAGGGCAGCTGCAGTAATAAAACCAGTAATGAATTGGATATCAAAGACCTTAGTAGCTGATAATTATTTTTACTACGCAAATTCAAGATATAAAGGACAGCCATGGGAGAATTTTGAAGAATACTGGAAGTTTTCTCCGATATCATTAGTTGGCAATATTGAAACACCAACAATGGTTATGGTTGGTACCTACGACTTACGCACGCCCCCATCTGAGGCAAAGCAATTATACCATGCTTTAAAAATAAGAAAAATCGAAACGGTATATGTTGAGATCCCAGAGGCATATCACGGCATCTCAAGTAAGCCAAGTCAGTTAATAACAAAAATTGACCACATATTATATTGGTTTAATAAGTACAAAGAATAAGAATAGGAAAAATGATGATAGGAACAAAATTATTTAGCTATACACTTGAAGACGGGACAATGGTAGAATTCACAAATGCCATATCAGGATTTGGAAGGGTATATTTAAACGCCGAAGAGGTATCTAAAAAAAGAGGATTTGGTACAGAGTCCCATGATTTTAATTATAAAGACGCAACATATCAACTTAATGTATGGCCATTAATCTCAATCCATGTATTGGGCGTATCTGTTGAACTGAAAAAAAATGATAAACGTTTGGTTTTATATGGAAAAGAATCCAAACCTAAATCATGGAAAATTTTTTTAGCAGCATTGATAGTAGGTATTTTAGTTGGAGTATCAACAGTATTTTTTCTAGAGTCATAAATTGAGTAATAAAAAAAATAAAGTTAGCTCTAAGGAAGTAGGTCTTGAAGTTGGTCTAGTAATAAGCCGCTTTTTATATAAAACTGAACATTTGCATTATGGGTTCTGGCCCGATGAACTAGAGATCATTCCTGGGAACGTTAGAAAAGCACAAGACCTTCACTCTAAATTAATTATCGATTCAATACCAGAAAATGTCGAGACTATCCTTGATGTGGGAAGCGGATCAGGTGGGTTAGCTGAGAAATTGATAAATGCAGGATACAAGGTTCATTGTGTTTCTCCAAGCGAATATCTTGCAGATGCTATCGAAGAAAAACTCAAAGATAAAGTAAAGGTATATAGGTCGACATGCCAAGACCTTGAGCTCGAGCAGCAATATGATCTCGTTATTTTCAGCGAAAGCTTTCAATACGTTCAGGTAAATAAAGCTATTGAAAAAAGTATTGAAGCGTTAAAGCCTAATTGCCACTTGTTAATTTGTGATTTCTTTAGACAGCCCGGCACAGGGAGAAGGCCTTTAGGAGGAGGACATGGATGGGATTGGTTTCAAAATGCTTTAAAAGAATATCCCCTTGAAGAAACTCTAAATAGGGATATCACGAAAGAAACTGCTCGAACAATGGATCTTTTAAATGACATGCTAAATGACGTAGCGCTTCCCATCAGTACATTATCTGGAAGGTATTTAGATAGCAACTTTTCTAAGTCGATGAAAATATTTCGTTGGGTATTCCGAAAACATTTAACAAAAATTGATGAAATTTATTTTTCAGGTAATTTGACTTCCGAAATGTTTAACAGGATGAAAACATATCGCTTATTGCTGTACAAGCTATCTTAGGGTTATAAATTGGCAAGCATTCAAAAAAAAGTTCAAGTTTTTTGTGAAAAAAACAGTATCAGTGGATCACCAGAATCACGATTATTAGATACTATTTCTGAGCTAGGCGAATTAGCTAAAGAAGTTTTGCTAGCATCTGATTATGGAAAAAATACTCTCAAAAATAATGATAAATTAGAACTTGAGATTGGTGATCTAATTTTTTCTATTATTACACTTTCAAATTCATTAGAAGTAAATATAGAAGACGCTCTAGATAGATCTTTAAAAAAATATAACAAAAGATTAGCAAATGGCCATTTGGGCTCAAAAGAGGCATAATGGATAAATCAGTAATAATAGCATTGGGAGGAAATGCACTTTCACCTAAAGAAGAAGCCGGAACAATTTATCAGCAATTCGCGCATACCAGGGAAAGTCTTGCAGCTATAATGCATTTTGTTACTTTGGGATATAATATTTGCTTAACGCACGGTAACGGACCTCAGGTTGGTGACGAGCTATATAGAATGGAGTTGACCCACAAAACTATACCGCCATTACCATTAGGAGTTTGTGTAGCTGAAACTCAGGGCTCAATAGGCTATATGGTTCAACAGTCTCTCCAAAATGAATTGAGAGAAAAAAAAATTGATCGAGAAGTCGTTACGTTAATCACTCAAACCATTGTTGACAAAGATGATCCTTCTATAGCGAATCCACAAAAATATATTGGTCGTAGATACGATAAGAAAACTGCAGAAGATTTAGCCAATCAGTTTAATTGGCAGATAAAAGAACAGGAGCCTGGTAGTTGGAGGCAAGTTGTCCCAAGCCCAATGCCTCAATTCATTGAGCACGGAAGATCGATTCAAACTCTTGTTGATAATGGTACGATCGTAATTGCGTCTGGTGGTGGCGGTATTCCAACTTTTTGGAATGACAATCAAAAGCTAGAAGGAATCGATGCGGTAATTGATAAAGATTTGTCAGCAGCATTACTTGGACGTGTAATTAAATCTAGCGAACTATGGATAATAACAGACCTTGATCAAGCCTATCTTAATTTTGGAAAAGAAGATCAAGAGCCAATACTTAATATAAACCAAGATACAGCTAAGCAGTACTTTGATGAGGGACATTTTAAAGCTGGTAGTATGGGTCCAAAAATTCAAGCAGCCTTATATTTTTTGAAATACCATGGTGAAAAAGCAGTTATTACATCTATAAATGGAATAGATGGTGCAATTGCAGGAAAAAATGGAACAACAATTACAAAATAATCTCTGTTAAATATCTTTGGAGAAAAAAATGAAATTAATTTTAATTACCTACGGCGTTATAACATCATTTCTTTTAGCTCAAAAAAACGATTCACATCGCTTTATTTTTGAACCGCCTCAACTTGAAATGGAGCTTGGTGAAAGTAAAACTGTTATTGTTAAACTAGTAAATGATAAAAATAATTTAGTTAAATCTAGTTTTTCAATGTATTCAGCACATGACCCCGGTGTTGGACCTACCCCGGATTGGCCCGGAACCAGCTTGTCAATTTCCCCAAGAGTAAGCGATAAGACTGGGAAGGCAAAGGTTACTATAAAGCCAAACAGGTCAGGAAAATTGAAATTTAAAGTTCGTGGTGTAAACGGCGCTACTGGCGAAATGATTGTAATGGTACCTAAGCCCGCAGTAAAGATGATTAATATATCTGCAATTCCTTCTAAAGTTTATGTAGGTACTTTTGTGCCGTTAAAATTTAAAATAATTGACACATCTAATAACGAAAGAGATGATGTTGAATTATCAATATCGTTATCGGATAATAAAAAAGGAAGAGTTGACGTATTCAATACCTTTGAGGCCAAGAAAACAGGAACTGTAAAGGTTTCAGTTAAGGTTGAAAATATTACCGAAACCTTTAAAATTAAGATTGTAAACAATCCTGTTAGAAGTGTTTCCATTGATTTTCAGCAAACCGAAATTCGCACTGGAGATGTGCTTCATATTAACGCTAAGGCCTTTGCGGGTAATAACAACTTAGTCAAAGACGCGCCTTTAGATTATGCCTATTTTGGAAAAGCTGGATATGGAGACTATGGACTTCCAGCATCTGCTTATATTTCTGAGGACGGAAGATTTGTAGCGGAGACTCCCGGACTTTATACTTTAGTTGTATCGTCTGGTAGCTATTCCTCGCAAAAAAAAGTTAATGTTGTATCAAGAAATGTTAAAAAAGAAGTTCGCATGGTTGGCCATGGTTTGGTTTCAAATGTGAAGTCAGGAGATTTGTGGGTGTGGCCAGGAATCGGAAAATATAAAGGAAAAGATTTTGCAGCGACAGGAAGCATTTTTGGTGATGGAGAAGCTTACTTTTGGGACGTTTCAGATCCAGAAAATCTAAAAATTATTGACACTGTAAAGGTTGATGCAAGAAACGTCAATGATGTGAAAGTTTCCAGAGATGGCAAGATAGGAGTGATTACGCGAGAGGGAGCTTCTAATAGAAAGAATGGGTTTGTATTGCTTGATGTCTCAGATCCATATGATGTAAAAATTATTTCAGCATTTAATGATGATTTAACAGGTGGAGTTCATAATACTTTCATTTACGATAATCATGTATATGCGGTAAATAATGGCCGTAAATATGATATAATCAATATTGAAGATCCCAATAATCCGTTTAGAGTTGGAGTTTTTGAATTGAATACAGCCGGGCATTCCATTCATGATGTATGGATAGAAAATGGTATTGCATACTCATCAAATTGGAGAGATGGTATTATAGCTGTTGATATAGGCGGTTTTAAATCGAGCGAAAAAGACCGTTCAAATATTGGTTTTAACCCTTTACTTGTAAAGGCTGGTAATGGAAGTCCATCAAATCCAATTCAACTCGCTTCTTTCCCGGATTTTAAAGGCAGAAATCATTCAGCTTTCCCTTTTTCTAGTCAGTCAACAGAGAATTTTTACATTATCATGGGAGATGAAGTGTTTCCAAATGGACTGGAAAACCTTATCAATAATAAACCCTCTCAACCACGCGGTGGGTTCCACTTTATAAACTTTAGTGACCCTGAAAATCCTATAGAAGATGCGGCATATATTGTTCCTGAAGCTGGAAGTCATAACCAGTGGGTTTATGGCGATGTGTTGTTAGCTGCTTTTTATCAGGGAGGCATTAGAATCCTTGATATTTCCGGTGAGCTTCTTGGCGATCTCTATAAGCAAGAGAGAGAGATTGGCTATTTTTTACCACAACACAGAGATGGTATAATTCCTAATGCGCCAATGGTATGGGGAGCGCAGCCGTACAAGGATTACATATTCTTATCAGATATGAATAGCGGACTTTACTGTATTGAGGTTGTGGATTAGCTTGTAGCTTAGATCAAAAAATTACCCATAATTAAAAAAATGAAATGATTGAGCAAAAACTAACACAATACTTATCTGATCTAGTAAATATTAACTCTGTAAACCCCAATCTATCTGCAGATGGGCAGGGCGAACGAGAAATAGCCGAATACATTCATTCTCATTTTCAAAGACTTGGCTTAAGTGCAAATTTATTTGAAGTAGTAAAAGATCGATGTAATACAACATCCTTTTTGACAGGAAAAGATTCAAATAAGATAATTATGATGAATGGGCACATTGATACGGTTGGAGTTGAGGGCATGGATTCCCCTTTCGTTTTACGGCAAGAAGGAGATCGTTTGTTTGGAAGAGGGACCTATGATATGCTAGCAGGTTGCGCTATTCAAATGTGCTTAGCAGATTTTTTTGCGAAAAATGAATCTCCAATATCGTTGGCATTTACTTTTGTTTGCGACGAAGAGGATAAAAGTATCGGTATGGATCATTTGATGGTTCATTTTTTACCCAAACTAGAAACAAAACCTTTTTTAGGAATTTTTATGGAACCAACAGAAGACCGAATTGGAATTTGCCATAAGGGTTATAGCTGGCATGAATTAAGAATAAGTGGAGCTGCTTCGCATGGCAGCAGACCTGAAGAAGGTGTCAATGCTATTTTCCCTTTACAATATGCTTTGGCTAAGCTTGATGAGATAAATACTCAATTGTCAAAGGAGGAAGCCCATCCTCTTTTAGGTCATGCAACGCTCCACCCCGGTATTATCAAAGGGGGATCAGCGTACAGCGTAATAGCTGCTGAATCAACTCTTGTATGGGAACGAAGAACACTTCCAAATGAAGACTCTAAAAAGATTAAAGAAGAAATCGATCAGGTTGTAGCTGCAGTTTCTGATGCGCCAGGGGATCACAAAGTAAGTGTGACAGAACTTTTCAATAGGCCTGCTAATCAGACAAAAGAAAATGAGCACGTTGAACGTCTTCGAAATATTATTGATCAAAAGTCTTACAGGGGAATGTCTTATTGGGCAGACTCAGCTTTGGCAGCCAGTGTTGATATACCTTCGATACTATTTGGTCCAGCAGGACATGGAGCTCATGCTATAGATGAATGGGTTAGCAAGTCAAGTATGGTGTTTTGCTATGAATCGCTAAAAGAGCTAATACTTAGCTATCAAAACTAATCCTGTTTAAGCATTTTTTCTACCTCAAGGGCATGCAATTCTTCTTGACCAATCATACTTCTAGCATATTCTTCAAGATAGACAGAATTGTCACCAATGAGACCAAGTAAATCATAATAATTTTTAATAGCTAATTTTTCATGTTCAAGGCTTTCAGCTAAAATCTCTCGAGTATCATGTTTGAATGTTTCTTTAATAGTATTGAGATTTAATGGGGGATGCCCACCAAGACCGGTAATATGTTCACCTGCTAAATTTGCATGATCTAAAGATTCAACTGCTTGCGCTTTAAAAAAATCCACTAAAGGAAGTCTGTTATGACCAAAAATCATCAAAGAATAATGAGTGTACCTAATAACTCCAGAAAGTTCAAGGTCAAAAATCTCGGTTAGTTTTTCAATTATTTTTTCTTTATTCACTTTTTACTCCATTCATTTAATTAATCATTTTGATAGCGGCCTGACCGATTTCATAGCCTTTATTCTTTTTCATGTTGTCATCTGATCTATCGAAAGCAAGTTGAGCGTCTTGACATGTTAGAACACCAAAAAGTATCGGTATTTTTGAAGAAACCGTTAAGCTCATAATACTATTTGTCACAGCCTGAGAAATAAAACTATAGTGATCGGTTTCCCCTTTTATTACACATCCAAGTGTGATGATAGCTTGAATGTGACTATTTTTATTTGACAAAATATTTTTAACAGCGTAAGGTATTTCAAATGCACCTGGCACTTCAATAGTTTTTACGCTTTCTTCTTCAATGTCGGATTCTTTCAAGGCTTGCATGCATCCTTTTAATAGTCCATTAACAACTTGCTGATTGAAATTACTTTTGACTATTGTTATCATAAATCTAAAATATGACCTAGCTTATTTTTTTTTGTTTCTAAGTATTTCTTATTTTTTTCTTTTGGTGCAATTTTTACTGGCTTTCTATCTACAATAGTTAAGCCATGACCTTCTAGCCCTATTAATTTCTTAGGGTTATTTGTCATTATTGTCAGTTTTGTGGCGTTCAAATCTTTGAGAATTTGTGCTCCAACTCCATAGTCTCTAAGATCAGCTGAAAAACCCAGTTTTTGGTTCGCTTCAACAGTATCCAAACCTTTTTCTTGAAGTTTATACGCTTTTATTTTGTGTTTAAGTCCAATACCGCGACCTTCTTGTCTCAGGTAAATTATAATTCCAGATTTGTTCTGACTGATTTGATGCATTGCCATTTCAAGCTGCTCACCACAATCGCATCTTTGTGATTGAAATACATCACCGGTCAAGCACTCAGAATGAACCCTAACAAGCACTGAATCTTCTTTAGAGTAGTTACCCATCGTTAAAGCTAGATGTGTTTCATTGTCAAATTTGTCTTCATAAAGATGGAGGGTGAAGTCACCATATTCTGTTGGCAATTTGATTGATTCAATTTTTTCTACAAGCTTTTCATTCTTTCGGCGATAGCGAATTAAATCTTCAATTGAGATTATTTTCAATGAATGTTTTTTTGCAAAGCTGTAAAGCTCGTTACCTCGCGCCATTGTCCCGTCATCTGCCATAATTTCGCATATAACGCCACTAGGTTTTAAACCAGCTAGTAATGAAAGGTCAATACTAGCCTCAGTGTGCCCAGCTCTTCTTAGCACACCACCTTCCTTACCGACGATTGGGAAAATATGACCCGGGCGCGCCAAGTCAGTAGATAAAGTAGTCTTATCGATTAGCGCTCTAATGGTTTCAGAGCGATCAAAGGCTGAAATTCCAGTTGTTGTATTTTTATTTGCATCTACACTAATTGTAAAGTTTGTTTCGTGAAGGCTCGAATTCTTTCTTTCCATAGGCTCAAGATTTAAATCTTTTGCTCTTTCATTTTGAATGGAAACGCATATTAAACCGCGACCTTCAGTTGCCATAAAATTAACAAGATCAGGTGTGCAAAGTTCGGACGCTGCGACAAGATCGCCCTCGTTTTCTCTATCCTCATTATCAACAACTATAATACATTTCCCATTTCTAATGTCTTCAAGAGCTAAATCAACAGAATCAAATTTCATTTTTTATCCATTAAGTTTTCAACATACTTGGAAATGATGTCAACCTCTAGATTAACGATATCACCAACACTGCTTTGTTTCCAATTTGTATTTTCAATGGTATGAGGTATGACTGCCACTGAGAACTCTTTTTCATTTATAGAAGCTATAGTCAAACTTATCCCATCAAGACATATAGATCCTTTTTCTACAATGTATTTCTTATATAAATCTGGTAATGAAAATGAAAATATAGCTGATTTATTTGCCATTTTGATATCACTAATCTTTGATGTGCAGTCAACATGGCCTTGGACAAAATGGCCCCCAATTCTTGTTGATGGTAATAGAGCTCTTTCAAGGTTTATAGCTGCATTATTTTTCCAATTTTTTGCATTAGTTCGACTTAGAGTTTCTTCAACTAGTTGTACCGTAAATTTTTCTTTTTGAATATTGATTACTGTTAAACAAATACCCGAACAAGAAACACTATCATCTACCTTTAATCCATCTAATACTTTTTTTGCCCTGATGCTTATTTCAAGACCATCAAGATTTCTATTTATTTGATCAATAGCGCCTACTTCTTCAACAAGTCCCGTAAACATTATTTAGCCTTTTTATTAAAGTATGTAATTTTAATATCGTTGTCAAAATTTTCATGTTTTGCAATTTCTAAATTTAAGGAATCGTGAATTTTTTTCTTAGTGTTATATATAGATTTTCCTTTTCCAATTAATTTTGGAGCATAGTAAACATGCATTTCATCAAAGACTCCGTGGTCAATGAAAGATGTAAAAGTTCTAGCGCCACCTTCAACAATAACAGATTGAATATTTAAAGAGTGAAGCTTTTTAAGGACTGTTTGAATATTGTCTTCTGGATTTTTTGCAGATAGCTCATTGGTTAAATGTATTGAATTTTTATTGAGTGCTCGATAATTATCTTTGATTTTTTTTGATGGATCTAAAATTACTATTCTTGGATCAGGTCCAATATTATGCGATGTCAAAGATGGGTTATCAGCTTCAATGGTTTTTCTACCAACTAAAATAGCATCACAAGTAGATCTTAATAGGTGAGCTGAATGCCTAGATTTCTTTGAGGTGATCCATTTTGAATGCCCATTAACTTCTGATATATAACCATCTAATGTTGATGCGTATTTTAAAATAACATAAGGTCTTTTTTTATCATGAAAGGTAAAGAACCTCTTGTTAATAAATTTTGCTTCATCTTCACATATATTAAAATCTACTTTTAGCCCTTTTTCGATTAGAGCTTTAAGCCCTTCATTTATTATTGGATTTGGATCTTTTGAGGCTATAACAATTCGTTTAAACTTTTGAGAATCAATTAATTCTGTGCATGGCGGCGTCTTGCCTTGATGATTGCAAGGCTCTAGCGTTACGTACATTGTTGCTTTATCTAACGTAATGTTGCAATTATTTATTGCTTCTACTTCAGCGTGAGGACCTCCAAATTTATTATGGTATCCACTTGATACAATCTCACCATTTTGAACAATGATACAACCTACCTTTGGATTTGGATAAACTATATCTGTAGCTTTTTTAGCTTCATCTATAGCAATATTCATGAAAAATTTGTCTTGGTTCATTTTAATGTCAATGGATTAAAAGAGCGGCATACTTAAAACTGTTTGAACGAAATCTCGCTTTCCCTCCAGAATAACTTTTGAATTAGCAACAGCTTTAAAATAATAAACATCACTATTTGAGTTTATGATGAATCCCATTAATCCAGCTTCGTCCATAGGTTCGCTTTGACCCATTCCACCATTAAATGAACCAGATGTTTGAACAAAAGTTAATTGGCTACCACGAATATCCATACTTTCAGACCGCTCTTCAAGATCTTCTACTTTATCTCCGCTAAATTGACCAAACCATCGATCAATATTTTGTTTTTCGTTTCCGCCGATATTTTTAAAGACAATCACGTTATAAAACCCGCTTGAAGTTTCTACTTTATATTCCGCTAAACGCATTGATGATTTTGGGGTAATTCGAGCCCAGTTTGAAGGAACCGAATCTAGGGGATCAGAGCTAGTGGAAGGGTTTGACGCAAAAAGTTTGTCTGCGGTAGTTGGTTGTTGGGTGCTAACATTTCTTTCTTGATAGCTATCAATCATGACAAGCATGATTATACCTGTAAAAACAATAAATGTATAAATTTGTATTTTAAAGTTACTCATCAATAATTACTCATATATTATGTGTTTAATTTATGAAAGCTTTATCCTATGGCTCACTAAAATTGTTTCAACAGAAAGCCGAGTCTTAAGGTCCAAAAGAATGTACGTATCCAGTTTAAACGTATGAGTTTTAAAATAGTATCGCGATTATATTTCTTTGATAGCTCAGAATGGAATTTTGAAAAAAATAAAGCTGTTATAAGCCATATTAATATCAATAAGCCAAAAGAAGCGGAGAAATAAAAGTTTATCATATTATTATAAAGAAGTATATATAGGCCAGTAAATAACTCCAGCAACATAATAGGGATTATTAAATACGAGATGTTCTTCATGTGAAAGATCTGAAATTCAGTGTAGTGTTTTTTATCTACAAATAAGAAAGTTGGATAGTGAAGAATTTGGATTATCCAAATGATTGAAACCATCATAGCTGTTGCTATTAGATGAATTAGCTCAAGGGTTGATATATTTATCATCATATTTATTTAAATTGTGCAATATAACTTATAAAATTTATAACAATTTCAATGAAACAGAATTACGATATTATTATAGTTGGAGCTGGAATGGCAGGTCTCGCTTGTGCGCAAAAGTGCAGCGAAAGCAATCAAGATTTCTTGTTAATTGAGAAATCAGATAGAATAGGAGGCCGTGTGGGCTCATTGAAGAATGACGGATTTGTATTTGATATTGGGTTTCAGGTATATAATACCGCATATGAAGTAACTAACAAATTGCTTAGAAATAAGTTGGATGATTTTTTGCCTTTTTTACCGGGAGCAAAAATTATCTCTGGAAAAAATAGTACAATTATAAGTGATCCAATGAGAAATTTTTCTAAAGTATTCCATACAATTTTTTCTAGCGCAGGATCATTTAAGGATAAAATAAAAATATTAACCCTGAAATACCAACTGTCCAATTATAGTATAGATTTTGATGAAAATATAGACATGAGTACTGTTGATTTTTTAAAACAGTATGGCTTTAGCGATAAAATAATTAACAATTTTTTCTACCCTTTTTTTTCTGGTATTTTTTTGGAAGACAAACTCGATACATCGTCAAAATTTTTTAAGTACGTTTTTTCAAACTTTAATAAAGGTTTAGCCGTCATTCCAAAAGACGGTATGCAAGAAATTCCGGATAAAATTTTTTCAAACGCTCGCCCTGATTTTTTACCAAGCACAGAGGTAATTAAAATATTACCCAAAAATAATCTCCAACTGAATAATGGAGATATAATTTCATTTAAAAAACTCGTTTTAACTAATGAGAGCTGTGGCCTTGTTAATCAATATGATATTAAGTATAATAGTGTGACAACCGTTTATGTATCAACCGAACTTAGTTTTAGAGACTCAAGATATATTCATCTTTTTCCACAAGATGAACTAATAAATAACGTCGCTTTTGTATCCTCCGTTTCTCCAGGCTATGCTCCATTAAATAAAACATTAATTTCAATTTCAATTATCGCAAAAGGTCAGCAAGCAGAACTGGAGCAAACCATAAAACAAAAAATGTCAGCTTACTTTGGAGGAGTATCAAGCGATTACACTATAGAGAAAATTTTAAAAACAAAAAAAGCTACAATTAATCAAGCGCCTGGTTTTTTTCAACCAAAGACCAGCGCATTAGATAGTATTATCCTTGCCGGTGATCATGTCACAAATGGAAGCATTGAGGGTGCAGTGATTTCCGGAATTAAAGCATATGAGTGTACAGTAAAATAAAGATATATTCTAAAAAACATTCAATCATAAATAACAAAAACTAATTTAAGTCAATAGCTATGAATCTTAAGTCCCACATTTTTTTTCTATTTTTTATTTTCACCGCCTGTCAAAACAATAATCAATATGATCACGATTATCTTAATAATAAATACGGTGTTTATATTTCTAAGCTTGATGATAAAGAAGTTAGTGTTCAGCTAGGAAATGGGTTAAAGCCTATCGCGCTCAAAGATAATATAGACGCAATTGGTTTTGCTAATACAGCTGGTTCTATTGCGCTAAAACAAAACTTTCCTAATAAAAATGCATTTCTTGTTCAAAAACTCTTAGATAAAGGTTTTTTCATTCAAGGTAAAACAAATTTATCCGAGTGGGCAAATTTCAGATCAACCTCTTCAACAAGCGGATGGTCTTCTATGGGTGGACAAACACTTAATCCTTATGGTTTAAATAGAAATCCTTGCGGTTCAAGCTCTGGCTCAGCAGTTGCAGTTGCGCTTGGCATGGTAGAAGTTGCAATAGGAACAGAGACTAATGGGTCAATAAGTTGCCCTTCCTCAGTCAATGGTGTCGTAGGAATTAAGCCCACTGTTGGACTTGTTAGTCGATCTGGAATAATTCCAATTTCTAATACTCAAGATACAGCTGGCCCCATGGCTCTAACTGTTCAAAAAGCTGCAGAAATCTTAGAAGTTATTGCTGGTATTGATGCAGATGACATTGCAACAACTAAGATCCCTAGCGGAATGAATCTCTCGTTCTCAAAAAATCTCGATAAAAATGCAATCAATGGAAAAAGGTTTGGTTTGTTATCAGCAGGGAATGATGATGAGGAAGGGAGAATTCTTCATTCAAAAATGAAAAAAATCATTGAAAAATTGGGTGGTAAATTAATTGTTTTTGAAGATGAAAGAACTTACCCAGGAAAAGATGAATTTTTTGTTTTGAAGTATGAGTTTAGACAAGGCCTTGAAAGCTATCTCGGCTCAAGAGACTTAAAATTTAAAACCCTAAAAGATTTAATAGATTTTAATGAAAGCAATAAAGGTGTAGTGCAAAAGTATTTTGATCAAAGCATATTTATTATGAGCGATTCTACCCAAGGGCTTACTAGGGAATACGATAAATCGCTTGATGTTGTTTTAAAGTCGCGAGAGGGCATAGATAAAATCCTTAAAGATTATAATCTCGATGCGCTTGTTGGTCTATCGAGAGGACCTGCCTGGGAAGTTAATTATAATGGTGGTGACAGATCTGCAATTTCAAAACAAAAATCATGGTCATCGGGAAGTTTTGCAGCAATGGCAGGGTATCCTAATATTATTATTCCATTAGGAATGGTAAACAACTTACCTGTTGGCATGTCATTTATTGGAACAGCTTGGAGCGATAAAAAACTGATAGATTATGCTTATGCTTTTGAGCAAGAAAACAATTTTTTACCACGCCCAAAGTTTTTAAAAAATCCAAGATGATTAAACTCTTAATTGTCATTTCATTAATTTTTACAACATGCAATCAGTCAAATCCACGCTATGAATATATTGAAAAAGATAATGCGTTCAGAAAAAAAATAGGCAAGAAAAATTTTGTTAAAACACAACACGGTTTTACATATTTTGAAAGTCAAAATATTACTAGCGATGAAATCTTAGTATTTATTCATGGATTTTCAGTCCCGTCTTATATTTGGGACGAAACCTATTACGAAGCCGCAAACCGAGGTTTGGGGATAGTGCGACTTGATCTCTACGGTAGAGGTTTCTCTTCAAATCCAGATGTTACTTACAATGACTTATTATACGCTGATCAAGTAGTTGATTTATTAGAATCGTTGAGGATAACAAAAAAAGTGAATTTTATAGGCCTTTCAAATGGCGGTCGAGTAATATCAAGAATTGCGACTAAATACCCACGAATAGTAAAGCGTCTAATTTATGTTGCACCAGGCGGATTCCATGATACGAAGACAGAGCCTGATCCTACACCAGTATCAGATACAGAAATAGATGAATTTATTAATAAAAACTACAGCGATATCGCCAAGGGGCAGTTAGCGGATTTTAAATATCCTGAGCGTTTTTCTGGATGGGACACAAAGTACGAAGAGTTGTTGAAATATAAGGGATTTGCAAGAGCATTATTATCAACTAGTAGAAACAATTTTTTGCTTGATGACATAAATCGAGAAATTGGTAAAACAGGATTACCGCACTATGCCATATGGGGTGATTCAGATATTGTTCTTCCATTAGGGGAGGTTAAGAATAAGCTAATGAAGCTAATGCCAAAATTAAAATTATTTGTAATTGAAGACTCAGGTCACCTTCCACATAAAGAGCAAATTGCGCAATTCAATGCAGTTTTTTTTAATAAAATATTTAATTTACTTCAAAAAGATGTTACTTCATCCGAAGCTCTTAATATGTACGAGTCAGAGGAAAATATTTTTTTAGACGTTAGAACAAACGCCGAACATATTCAATCGTTCATACCAAATTCAATTTTAATTCCCTTAAATGAATTACCGTATAAAATAGATGAATTAGAAAAATTCAGATCAAAAAACATTGTTGTTTATTGTAGAGTGGGAAACCGATCAGAATTTGCTACAAAGCTTTTACTTGATGAGGGATATCGAGCAACAAATCTCCTCGGGGGTATAGTTGGCTGGACAGGACCGGTGAAACCTTAAGAAGCAAAATGGAAAAATTTCTCAAAAAAGATATTGAGCTTATGGAGCCAGAGCATAAATACATTCTAAAATCTGATCCAAATTTAAATTTTACTAGTGTTACTTCAATCACTTCGCAATACTTTGCCCCTTTTGAAAAAGAAGCTATAGCTAAAAGATTAGTTGAAACAAATATGAAGTATATGGGCATGACCTCAGAAGAGCTGATTGCTACGTGGGACGAAGCACGTGATTTTGGAACTCTAGTCCATAATAACATCGAATCTTATATAAACAAGGAAACTTATAAAGATATTTCTGAGGTTAAGCACGCAATTAAATGGATGAATAAATTTAAAAATTTATCGGAATTTATTTTTTATCCAGAAGTAATAGTCTACAGTAAGGAATTGGAGATTGCCGGTTCGATTGATGTTCTGGCTAAAGATACCAAAAGCAATACCTATATTATTATAGATTGGAAAACATCAAAATCTATTAGCAAGTCTTCTTATGGTGGTAAGAAAGGAACCCACCCAATTACTAGCCACCTTATGGATTGTAAATACGTTCATTATTCAATGCAGTTATCATTGTATAGATATTTAATTGAAGAGTTCTATGATATAAAAATATCCAACTTACTGATCGCCCATTTAAATGGGAGTGAATGCAAGCCAATCGTAGCAGATTATTATCAAAAAGAGGTTACAGATATGATAAATGAACACAGGAAAACTATAAATAGCATCAATTAATGCTGTTTATAGTAAAATTTTGTAAATTGAGCCATGATTAAAAAATCCTTCACTCTTTTGCTTATGACGGGAATGTTCTTTGCGCAATCTGAAACAAAAACAACCGAAAAAGATACCCTTAGGTATGTTTTTGAGCCTGATTCGCTTACATTAAAAGTTGGTGAAACTGGAGTTGTCACTATAAAGCTTGTTGATTCTAAGGGAAACCTTTCGAATAATCCTTTTTTAATTTATGGCCAACCAAGAAGATCGCTTAAAACTTTTCCACGAATAAGCGATTCTACCGGATTTGCTAAAGTCACCGTTCAACCTTTTAAGTCGGGCAAGTTAAAACTACGAACCAGGAGTATTACCGTAAAAAGAATAGATCGACAATATGGGTCTATAAGTGTCGATGTGCCAGATCCAAAAATTGAAAGAGTAGAAATCATCAACTTAAAAAAAGAGCTATATGAAAATGCTTCTTTTGAGATAAAAGCTAAGGTTTTTGATGAAGCAAATTTAACTAGAATAGATCAAAAGGTTATTTTTACTTCAACAAACGATAAAGTAATTAGCATTAATCAAATTGGCATTTTAACTACGCATAAGCCTGGTAAGGCATCAGTGATTGCTACTGTTGGAGAAATCTCAAAAAAATACAACATTAAGGTCTTAAGAAATTCGATATCTGAATTATCATTTGAAGTAAGTAATAAAAAAATAAGAACTGGAGATGTTGAACAGTTAGTCGCTAAGGCTTTTGATAAAAGAGGTAGATTGATTAAAAAAGCTCCAATAAGTTTTTCATATACTGGCAAGGTCGAATACGGTAGGGGTTTACCCGCATCTGCTCAGATCACAAGCGATGGACGTTTTGTAGCTGAGACCGCTGGGATGTATACTGTTTCTGCATCTTCCAATGGTCTAACTAGCTCGCGAATAATCGAAGTTGTCCAGAGAGATGTTGGTATGGATGTTGAGCTTATTGGTTTCGGGCTTATTTCAAACGTATACACCTCCGACCTCTGGATCTGGCCTGGTATCGGTAAGCATAAAGGTAA
>CESM01045791.1_pt1 | contig 17336 bp, 7 predicted proteins | sample 361421 | NCBI WGS metagenome assembly CESM01 (sample SAMEA2622219, study PRJEB7988) | marine metagenome | isolation source: saline water (ENVO:00002010), including | reverse complement strand
AAATTGACTAAATAATTTTTAACTTTAGAGTTCATGCCCTTAAAGATGAACCTATCTTCATACCAATCCTCTGTAGAAATTAAATCTAGGAGATCATGATAAGAATAGTTTGTTTTATTGGTAATGAATTTATCGGATATCCAATTTTCTATAAGGATCATATATTTACCAATAAACCTTTCAAATTCAATGAGCCCATTATCGTCACCTCCGTATCTAGCCGAGTCTACTAATTGTCGTACAAATGTTTTTAAGAATTTCATTTCTTTCATATTAAGACTTGAACTTGAAAGTAGTTGATTAATTTCTTTTTCAAGTAGTGAATAAAATTTATCCTTACGTATCTTCGAATATTTTTCTTTACAAAGAATATGATCTATATTCCAAAGCTCATCAAAATAAATTTCAGGATCAGCATTAAACAGTTTTATACGTTCTTTATCATCTATAAATGATTTATAGTCTCTGCATGCTGACCACCAATCAAGCAATTGTTTATTTGGATCAGCATCAAAAAGATTTTTTCGTTTTTGCAGTGCTGGAATAAGGCTAATTATTTCACTATCTATATGTAAATTTTGACTTATCTTAAGGTCATGCTTTTTCATATAAGCAGCAGTTATGTCTTCTAGTACTTCATCTAAGATACTTTTAAGTTTATCTAATTTACCTATATGATTTTTTTTAAGCTGAACGCCAGCAAAATTTGTCTCACCTAAATATAGAAATCTTGAAGCTTTAAAAAATTGTAAAAAATATCCAAATTTATCAAGATCCATTTCAAAACAATCATGGCATTCAAAAATTAATTTCTTTATCTCTATTGCATCAAAATAATCCAAAAAAATACTAAATAAGATAGTATTTGATTTTCTTTTATAATCAGTAAGAAAACGATCACATGCATAACTGTAACTCTTATTCTTATAGGGTTTGTGATGCTTAATATTTTTAAGTCTAGTTTTGATTAATTTATGAGACTCATTTGGCTTAAGTGCTTTGGAGTCATCTAATAGCTTAGAATATCTTTTAGCACTTTTTGAATTCCACTGAAACATATCTTCAAAGCAATCAAGATATTTTAGTTTTGATTCTAGTGATAAATTATCATACGTTTTTTTATAAGTACTATTGTCTGCATGAAAAAAAATTAAGCCGTAAATGAAACTTATATAATCAAAGCTGCTGTATTTGAATTGTATTGTCTCTTTTTTTATTTTGTTTTTAGTATTTTCTTCATTGCATTTCTTATAAAAATAGATACAAAAATTATTAAATGATTTCATAAATAACTTGCTAGATAGATACCTATTCTCTTTTTTTTCTTGGTAGTTATAACTAAAATTTTGAGATAACCGAATGATGGCTTTTTTTATAAGTTCAAAAGTATCTAACTTAACTGCATTACCTAAAATTGATGTCAATTTAGATATGGGCTCATCCCTAAGAATGTAATTAATATTTTTTTCAAGGTAATAATTATTTTTTTGATCATTGTCAATGTCTAATAATTTTTGACGCACATTTTTAAGAAAAGTATCTCCAAGATTTTTTTGATGATAATTTAATGCGACCGATAAACCTTCATAGTCTTTGAAATCAGCATTGTATGAAAAAGCTAAATCATTATCGTATTGATCTGAAGTACCAACTAATGTTTTTATTATTGCGAGGTCTTCAAGCCAAGATTTGGTTTTGTCTGTTGCATTTATGTAGATGTGTTTGAAGATGTTAGTCAATTTTAAAGGTGAGCCATAGTATTCCCATTTGTTATCAGTGTAACTACTTTTGTAATAGCCATGGTCTAACCTGTGTCTCAGAAAGGCATTTATAAATTTCTCTTTGAGACGGCTGTAATTTCTTCCTGATTCCTCATATATATTTTTTGGTAATAATAGAAATAAGGCATCGTGATATCCATTTCTTTTTTGTAAAAAGAAATTGTTAATTTCTATTGTAACTTTTTTATTCTTTAAAACTTTGTTTAGGTTGCTTATAAAAGGTATGTATGAGATTAATTTTTTGTAATTATAATAATCTTTTTTAGCCAATTCATGATATTCGTATTCATAATAGTCGATTCCAGAGCTGGCATATTCTTTAGGTATTTCAGCATTAATTTTTTTAAATAAGCTCCAAATAATATTGATAAATTTTGTATTTTTTGTCTGTTCAAGAACTTCGTTTGCAAAAATAATTAAATCAGTTGTGTTGATGCCACCAAAAATTATGGACGATGGGTTATAGGGCTTTGAAAAATACTCTTGGTGGTTTGTTTCAAGGCTATTGAATGAGCCTGGTAAATTTAAATACTCTGGCATTACACGATTTGAATATCTCAATTTGCGATCAAAAATCTCGCGTGCATAGCGTTCAAAGGTATCGGTGTAACAATCTTTTTTTGAAACAATTTCTAAATATCTATCGATTTCGGAAATTATTTTTAAGCTCTTATATGCTTTTGATTTAAGGTTCATTTGCAAATAAATCAAGGTAACTAACATTTGTGACATTACGCAACGTCTTGTTAAGGTTTTTTCAAAACCATATTTATCTACAGACGCATTAGATAAAAAGACTCGTAATCTTCGATCTGCCTCAGTCCTCGAAATTAATTTTGCTTTCCAGAGCTCTAATATTAAGAAAAGTTTTTCTCGATCTGTAAACCTCTTATAGCTTTGGATTTTATCTAAAAGAAAATCTCTTAAAGATTTATTGTTTGAATCTATTACAGTCTTGATGACAAAAGACTTGCTTGCTTTAGATAATAATAACCTCAGCAACATAGGCGCTAGGGTTTTGTCATGCTCAAAGTTTTTATTTATTAGAACTCTAAAATATTCGAGCAGTAATGGAACAGCTTGATCTTTTAGAGGTTTGGAAAGTAAAAACTTAGCTTGATTGCTGGTTTCGTAATCATCTACATAAGCTGCATTGATCGCTAATGAAAAAATTTCATTGTCTTCTGCGTGACTCCCAAGGAAAATATTTGCTTTAATTCCTTTTAATTCCTCTTGATATTTAATTTTTTTATCTGCTATGTCAGCATAATGAATATTTAGTTTTTTTTTCAACATTTTATAGGTTTTATAATTTTTGAAATTATGGTCTTCTCGAACGACAATTTGCGTCGCATAGAATATATATATATATTTCAAATTAAGGGCTTATTAACTCAGCAAAGTTGTCTTATTGCTCCTTTCAAATTATATTTATCTAAAGAATATTTTTAATAATTAAAATGTCTGATTGGTATTTAGGAATAAAAGAATATAGGGAAGCTGTCAGAAGCTGGGAAAAAAGCTTCAATTCTTTTGATGGAATTAAATTAAATAGCATTGCTGAAATTTCTAGGCAGATAGAATATATATTTCAATATCAATATTTTCAAAAATTTAGCAATACTTTTGTAGAAGATATAATTTGGATTGGAAGTCAGGCAAGAATTTTTCATGACAACATAGAAGTGAGGAAGTCTGTAGATACTTTTTTAAAAGAAGTTAGTAAAACTTTAGGTGACGAGACTAAATTTGAAATGTATCTTAATAGTTTAATAGGTATTACCATTCCTAAAATTAAGAAAATTATACCTAATACCCTTCCATCTCTAGAAACCTGTCTTACAAAAAATGAGATTAAGTTAATTAAAGATCAATTAGACCTATATGAACTTGATAATTTTTTAAATGAAGATGCATACGATATTGGTAAATCAAAACAGATGATGTTAATAAATCGCTATATTAGTTCGCCAAGCTTAAAAGTGTTTTCTTCAAAAGTTGAAATCCTTTTAGATATAGCAACTGGTGATTCTGATAACGCATCGATAGCATCAGCTTCTATTAATTATTTGCTCGCAACAGATGATGTCATTAATGATGATCTTGGTATTCTTGGTCTTGTAGATGATATTTATGCAATAGACCTTGGAATTAAAAATACAAATCCTAAGAACCTTTTTAATAGACTTGTTAATAAGCATGATGCGAAGTACCCATCATTTGATCTGCCTTCAATTGATTCGGGCACGCCTCTATCCTTAGTAAATTTAGAAAACTTAGTTAAAGCATCTTACACAAAAATCAATGATTATGAACCTCTCAAGAGGCTTCTTATAGTTCCTGAAACAGGACCACTGCATATATTAAGTGCAATGGGCAAGGCAATATGTAATCGTTTAGATAACTCTGAGGCTATTTTGGCTGAATCAATCCCTTTCAACGAGGGTGATAAGATTTTAATTGGAGAAATACCTATCATCACTCGTGAAAAAAAATATTTGAAAAAAGTTTATGTTGAGTACGATTCACCTGTATCAAGAGCTCCAAACTTACATTATGTAAGGACATCTGGTGAAGGTGAAAAAGAAACAATTCCAAGGTCCGTATTATTTGAGTCTTCTCTATGTCTTGATAAGGAGCAAAAAATTTCAACAAGAGGTGATCTAAAAAAATTTAAAAGGGAGGATGGGAAAAAAGTTATTCCATGGGGATCCATAGAATTTAATAAAAATATCAAAACAATTCCTGCTGCATCAAAAATATTTATTTTTTGTAAAAAAAATAATTTAGATCTTTATTTGAATGAAGAAATTTATGGAGTCCCTATTAAGTCATGGTTTGGCTTAAGATATTTCAATTTTAATAAAAATAAAGACATTAAATTTAAAGACCACATTAGCACTTATAGCTTGTTTCCAGAGCCAATGTTCTATTCGGCTTCTAATAAAGAAATTGCTATGGAGATGATAAGAGGAAGATGGGATGACAAAAATGTAGCCAGAAAACCAGAATTAATAATCATTAAAGAGCACACTTGGCTTGAAGATCTTGAATTTTTAAAATTATTAAGAAAATGTAAGCACGATATTGTTATTGAAAATGACTTTTTTAGAAAGTCAAATAATCTTATCAAACAATATGGTTTTGAGGAGCTTGCTGCAAAGCCGGATGCCTTGATCCCAATTAAAGATAATAGAAACTCAATTAATCAAAGCCTAATTGAAAAATTCTTAACAAAATCGCAGCCCTTCAAGATAATCCCAAAAATAATAGATAGCTCTGCATTAGATGAAATTTATGAATTGATACAAAAAACAAACTTTGCAAGCAATGATTTTATTTTTAAATGTCAACTTCAAAATTTATTAAAAAAAATTAGAATGAGGATTGTTCCTCATAATCAGGACAGCTCACTAAATCTTTCAATAGAATATACAAAGATTACAGAAGAGTTAACTTTTTTAAGCAAAGTGAATTCTCATTATTTGAAATTATCAAAACTTATTTTGGATCATACGAAAGAACTTTTGGAGCTCAATCGATCAAAAGCTATAGGGGACTGTATTGCAGATATTAAACCAAATGAAAAAACTAGAATTGTTGTTAATAGAGCTCAACTTAGTGAAGCTAAAAAAATATTTAATAATGGAAGTCGTAACCTTGATTTCATTCTACCTACAGAGCTTGAGAGTCAAAAAGAACTGAAAAATGTAATCATCCCATTTTTTCTTGGGACGGAATATTCAACAAAATTAAGAAATTTTAAATATGCTGATAACCATATTTTCTTGCTCTCAAAAAGTGAGGAAGTTGTGCATAATCTAATGCAAAAAAGAGATAAAGATCTATTCAACAACCTGTATTCTAATAATAGTAAAGTTAGAAATAGTGTTTCTTCAGTTTCACAAAATGATGTTGAAATAGCTGTAAGTCAAATTGACCCATCAACTAATATTTTTCAACATTCAATTAGTATTGTTAATAGTCGATTTCAATCATCTAATAAAGATGAAAATATTGATTCTAGAATTTTTTCTCTTGAAAATGATCAGACAATCATACTGCCTGTTGGTGGCTCTTCGTTGATATCAGATCCTGATTCATTTTCTCACTCACCAGTATTGAGCAAGGTTTCAACTTTTGATATCGGAGATAAGCTAGTTATACCTAAATCATTTTCTGGACACGATCTTCTTGAAGCTGTGCTTCGAAGTAATTCAGCTAAATATACAGAATATATCAAAATTGATAAAAGAGCTTCTGCATGGCAAGAGATTTTAAAAAAATATAAGGCTGATAATAACTTTGATTTATTAGGACTTCATAAGGCACTTAACAAAGTAGGGATTAAAAGAGATATTGCAACAATTAGATCATGGATTAATGATCCGGACACAGTAGCACCAAAAAATCGAGAAGATATTATTTCTAAAATATATATGCTTGGGCATTCATTTCATATTTCAAAGGAAGAATGCCTTAAATCTATTAAGATTATTTATAATGCAAGAGAGGATGCTAGAAAGGTTCTTGTTTCAAACCTAAAAGACAAAGTAATAAAAAATGATCAATCCTCATTTAGGGTGGTAATAAATGAAATGGATATTGATTTCCAGATTTTAAAAATTAAATCAGTTGCTGATGTAAGTGTTCAATTTAAGTACTTATATCATCTGAGATCTTATGAAGAATTAAATTATTTGGAGGCATAGTAAGTGGCAAAATTAATTGAATATAATAAAGAAAGGCTTCATGGTGAAGAGCTTTTTTGGAATTTGATTAATGAAGAGTCCTACTTTGATGACTGGACGGTGATTTGGGGGCTTGCAATCTCAGATCATCAAAAAAAACAAGAAGGTCAAAGTGATTTTGTTTTACTTGGTCCGTTAGGAATAGTTATTATTGAGATAAAAGGTGGTGACAAACATATTTTTAAGCCTGAAGGTGGTTTTGAGTGGGGAACTAATTTAAATTCACTTATGCGCTCTAATGAAACACCGCTTCAACAAGCAAGTGGTAATAAATATGCTATTAGGAAATATCTTGAAAATAATCATAGGTCTATATCAAAGATTAGAAAAACAATTTTTGCTCATGGTGCCGCTTTTCCATTAGGCGACTTAGGAATTATAACGAGCAAACCTAATATACAGTTTAATAACTGGGAAATATGGGATTCTAACTCAACAGATATAAAAGAATATATTACCAACCTTGTTCACAAAACTACCGAAAATTTATATAAGATCCTAAAACATTATGAAGGTCCAGAAAAACTATCTCAGCCAGATATTGCTTTTATTATTCAATATCTTGCTTTAGAGGGAAGAGCAATAGTAAGAGTCAGTAAAGAAAAAGAGATCGAGGGTGAGCTAATAAGGTTACAAGATACTCAGTGCCAAATATACGAACAGGATTATAAAAAAATATGCATTGATGGTGGACCTGGTACAGGCAAGTCTATTGGAGCTGAATATATTGCTAATCAACTTATTTTGCAGCAAAAAAAGGTTCTTTGGATCTCATTTAATAGACTGTTTACCAAAAGTATTGAAGAAAAGTTCTCAGGTAATGGCTTCATAGATGTAAAAAAGTCAACTCAAATGATGCTTGATATATGCAGATGTAATGGCTTGCAGTTAAAGCAGGATGATCCAGAGCTTATGAATAAATTTGCTGAATCGGCTCTTGAGCTATCTTTAAATGATGAGCTTGTTAAGTATGATGCTGTAATAATTGATGAGGCTCAAGATATCCTCACGCAAGGATTTTATGATGGTCTTGATTTCTTAATTAAAGATGGGTGGTCTGATGGCTCATGGTATGTTTTTTTAGATTCAGATGTTCAAGCAGAAGTTTTAGGTAGAATGGATTCAAAAGTCTTAAATAAAATTCAATCTATGGCTGAGTTAAAAGCAACATTTAAGATAAATTATAGAAATTCTAAAAATGTCATTGCTGATGCTGCAAAATTTGCAGAGGTGCCTGTTCCTGAGTGTAAAAGTAAATTAGAAGGAACTGTCACCTATCTAGAAAACAGAGAAAATGCAGCAAATTTTGTAGAAAATATGGTTTATGAAATTTTATCTAGTGGTGTAAGAAACCCTGTTCTTCTAACTTATCAAAATCCTAATAATTTTTTGAAAAAATCTATTGATAACACTTACATGAGGGGACTCGGAAAATCAAAACAGCAATACTTTTTTGTAGAATATGGTGATACAAACATTGATGACGCTAACGCTGTAAGATTTGCCAATATAATATCCTTTAAAGGTTTAGAAAATAATGACATTATTTTGCACTGGCCTCTTAAATATTATGAAAGCCACTTCAGGCCCGATCTTTATTATACTGCTCTATCTAGAGCGTTTAACAAGGTTTATATTATATTAGATGATTATGAGCCTGATTCTATTTTATTGAGTTAAGCTAAAACTATGCCATCAACTGATCAATACTTAAATGCTAGAAATAAAATAGTTAATGACTTAAAAGATGCAGTAATTGGATGTGACTGGCAGTCGGATGAAGAAAAAACTCTTAACTACAATCCCTTGTATCATTTTGTATCAGGAATTATCTACCCATTGGATCAAATGGGTTCAGGCTACTTAGAGAAACAAAGTTCTGACAATAGTCTAAATGATGATGAGGCATCATTAGACGAGCAACATGAAGAAGTAGAGTCCAATTTAAATTCAAAAACATCAAGATTTACCGATGATGAAGATGAGGATCCTTTGGAGGAAAAAAATATTATTGATCAATCTACCCAATACAGGCAGTCATCATGTGGGATTAATTTTATAACATCTGTTAATGAGGAGATTCATGTCAAATATGGATTTTCAAAATATGAAGAAGAAAAAATAGAAACAGCTCATGGTAAAAAAATAAACTATGTCCAAAAGAAAATTCAAGAAATTATTAAATTTAAAATAGATTCGAACTCCTTAAATAAAGCAGAACAAATTTCCGATAATCTAGTCTTAAGATTAGACTCAAGAATATCTAATGAGCAAGTTATCTCTACTATTTCTATTTCACATCAAAAACAACAAGATCCAGATACGCATTACTCATTAGATGATTGTTACTTTCATGTTGGGTTGGAGATTCAAACAAATACAAATTCATTTAAACCCATTAAAACACCTCTTCAAGCTGGATCTGGAGATCAAGCAGCATCACTAGATCTTTTATTTAGAGATAAGTTGAGTTATGCAACTGGAAATGGCTGTGCAACAGATTGGGAGGATGGGCCTGTGTGTAAAAAAATCTGGACTGATTTTCTTCCTTCTTACGAGGTTAAAAGTATAGAGCCAACATCAGATTTTGACATTAATGATCTCAAGATGGAAAAGTTAGCCAATATTGAAGAGGAGTTATCAGATGACGAGGCATTAAAAGGCGTTACCGATATATGTGAACAATATAAAAAATGGATAAATGAGCAGGAAATAGAAGCAAAAAATTTAAGTTCGGAGCATCAATTAACAGCAAAAAAACATATCTTATCTGCAAAAAATTGGCAAAAAAGAATTGAAAAAGGTGTGCAGATTATTAAGAGTGATGAAGATGCATTATTGGCTTTTAGATTAGCCAATCATGCTATGTTGATTCAGGCTAATAGGCTAGATCTTTTAGAAAGAAAAAAATCAAATGAGGAAATTAAATGCTCCAACAAAGATTTCTTTGAAGATTTAAAACAAAATGATCATAAAAAAATTACTTACAGTTGGCGCCCATTTCAGCTAGCTTTTGTTGTTGGCATGATACCAGACATTGTTAATTCTGAAACTGAAGAATTTAGAGAGCAAGTTGATCTTATATGGTTTCCAACGGGAGGTGGAAAAACTGAAGCTTATTTGGGTGTGTTAGCTTTCTCAATTCTATACCGCAGAATTCTTGATCCGGATGATGTCGGTGTTGTTGCGCTAATGAGATATACATTAAGGCTTCTTACATCTGATCAATTTAGAAGATCTTCAGCCTTGATATGTGCACTTGATTATATAAGAACTAAAAAAATTCTTAATGTGGATTTAGGTGATCAAAATATTAGTATTGGGCTATGGATAGGATCTAAAGGTAATCCTTCCACACATACAAATGCTAGACGCGCTCTAAATGATTTAGATATTCATGGCAACCAAGCATTTATGTTAGATGAATGTCCGTGGTGTAAAAGTCACTTAACAGATCCCAACGATTCAGGTTATGAGGCTGTAAGAGGCAAAGTTATTATTAAATGTACTGATGAAAGCTGTCATTTTAGTGAATCTCTGCCAGTTTATTTATGGCAAGAAGCAATTTTTGATGAAAAACCATCTCTTCTTTTAGGCACTATTGATAACTTTGCAAAATTAGCGTGGCTCGATGAGGCTATTAATCTTTTTAGTGATAAAAGTCATTCTCCTCCAGATCTGATTATTCAAGATGAATTGCATCTTATTTCCGGCCCTATAGGAAGTATGGTTGGTTTGTATGAAACTGTTTTATTAAAACTGCTAGAGCGTAATGGTAAAAAGCCAAAAATAATAGGAGCTACTGCTACCCTATCCCTTGAAGGGTCGCAATCTAAAAGCTTGTATAGAGGAAAAGATTCTTCAGTTTTTCCACCTCAGGTTTTAAATTGGGGAGATTCTTTTTTTGCAAAAGAAAGAAAAGACAAATATGGACGACAATATATTGGATTTTTTGGAAGTGCTAAAGGCTCAATGATTGAATCTGCATTCAGCGCATCAATACCATTATTGCAAGCTCCTAATAAGATTTTGCCTGTATTGATAGATGATGCTAAAGAAGGTGACACCAATCTTAAAATATCATTAAGAAAACTAGAAAAAGGATCTTATTTTAGTGTTTTTCATGATGGTAACTTTACAGAGTACAAAGTCATTGAATGTGATGATAATAATGAACAATCAATAGTAATTGAAGAGGGTTTGAAAGGTGATCTGAAGGCTGGAGATGCTTTCTATCCAAAACCAACTACTGAAGACTTAGCCTATGATCCCTTTGGAACATTGGTATGGTACTTTAATAGCAAAAGAGAGCTAGCTTATATTTCAAATCAAACAAATAGAATGCGAGATTCGCTTCGAAGCAATGCTCGATTTGAAAAATTTCAAGTTTTAGGTCCAACAAAAGCTCCTTCTAGATTTGCCAGACACATTAAACAAGTAAGAGAGTTAACGGGCAGATTAACTCAAGATGAAATCCAAGATATTATTCGTGAGCTTAGATTGCCTTGGACTCAGGTTATGGGTAAACAATTTCAATTTACAGGGATTGATATTTTATTTTCAACAAATATGATTTCTGTTGGTGTTGATATTTCAAGATTAGGCTTAATGCTTATGCATGGGCATCCTAGAACGACTTCTGAATATATTCAAGCAACCTCTAGAGTTGGCAGAAGGCATCCTGGGCTGGTAACAACTGTATACAATCATGCTAAATCAAAAGATAGATCAATATATGAGATGTTCAAAAATTATCATCAATCATTTTATAGATATGTGGAAGCTGTAAGTGTCACACCCTTCTCATCTGGTGCAAGGTCAAGAGCGCTCCCAGCTATCTTTATTGCGCTTGCAAAACATTTTGGCATTAATGAGCCACAATTAAATGATAATAATCAGGACAATGACGCATTAAATAAGGCTAAAGAATGGATTCTAGAATCGCTTGAAATGGTTGATCCAGAAGAATTCAAGAATACCGAAATAGAGCTAAATAATATAATTAAACGCTGGAAAAATAGAACTATTACTAATTGGGGGAAAATGGGTGGTATAACTAATGATGAGGTTAGACTTCTTGGGGTTATGGGAGAGCCTAAATCAGAAAATATTGTCTTTCAAGCACCTATAAGCATGCGATCAGTTGATGCTGGTATTGGAGTTGATTTTTATAGTGAACCTGAGGAGGCAATTGAAGATGGCTATTAGTGACTTAAGACGAAGTCAAATTGTAATTCCTTTTGGCCCAGGTGGTGTCTATGACTTTAAGGATTTCTCTGCCATGACAATGCAAGTAGATGAATGGGAATATAACGATAGAGATTGTGACGCTCATCAAATTAAAAATGCTCGATTTATAAAATACATTAACAAGAAATTAAGATTTTATGAAGGATTTAACAGCAAAAGAATCTATAAATTACTTCATCCACCAATTGCCTATGATTCTAATATGTCACAAGAAGTAAGAGCGCAAATGGGTTCAGTAAAAGTGAAAAAATTTCCAATCTGGGGATTATGTTCACGATGTAATGCTCTTTCAAAATTTGATCCATTCAGCAGAACTAATAATAAATGTAAAAATACGAGAGTTGAGCCCAAAAGAGAAGGTAAATTTACCCCTTGTGGGCAAATTAAAAATGGTGGAAAAATAGAGCCTGTTAGATTTGTTGGTTACTGTGGTAAAGGCCATATAGAAGATTTTCCTTGGGTAAAAATGATGCAAAGAAAATGTAGCCCAAACTGTGATATGCACAATCGATCACACACCGTAAATCAACCTTCTTTATATCTAGCTGATAATTCCCTAGGAAATGGTTTTAATAGTTTGATGCTGCAGTGTGGCGAATGTAAAAACTCTACAAGTCTAGCTGGAGTTGATAGAAAAACTGGTCAACCTAACATTAATGATTTTATTGATCAGTATGGAAAGAAAATTTTTCAATGCTCTGGCAAAAAACCTTGGTCAACAGAAGATGATGAGCAATGTGAGAATATGCTTGAAATTCAACCACGAGCTGCATCAAAATTATATTCTGCTGTTCAGTGTTCATCTATATTTGTTCCAGAAAGTGATGAAGTAACTCATGATTTTATTTTAGACCCTATTGTGCAGACTTGGATTAGTGAAAATACGCTTACTTCAGAGATTAAAGTGGCCTTGGGAGTGATGCCCTCTTTTAAAGAAAAATATGAATTAGATATTCAGCAAATGTTAGACATGATTCAAGAAGAAAGAGATATTATTAATACTGAAATAGAACAGGATGATGGATTAGAAGATGAAGATGATAATGACTTTTTATTTTTAGAATACGAAACTTTATGTAAAAAACAAGTTGATGATGGTAGATTTATATCTAAAACCATACCAAATGAAAATTTTAGTTCTAAGATAAATGATAAATTTGCAAGTCTTTCTCAAATAAAAAGGCTATATTCATCTGTAGCATTACTTGGATTTAATCGAATGACATCAGATTTTTCTGATAAAAAATTAGCTTTTAATGCTGCAAGAACTAATGCAAATTTCTTGCCAGCTTATGAGATTGTTGGTGAAGGTATTTTTATAGATTTTAGCTACGAAAAAATTCAAGAATGGCGAACTAATAACCCAAGTTTTAAAGAAAAGGAAAAGCAATTACGAAAAAACTCGGCAAACAATATCTTTAATGACACATACTCTAATTCTGCTTTTAATTATGGGCATGTCATGATGCATACATTTTCACATTTACTTATGAATCAACTGTCAATTGAATGCGGTTACGCTCTTACAGAAATTAAAGAAAGAATATATTTCTGTGAAAAAAGTAAAATGGCTGGTGTTTTAATCTACACAGCTTCATCCGACTCAGCAGGCTCACTTGGTGGTTTGGTAAGAATGATAAAACCAAATTATTTTGAATCATTAGTCTCTAATGCAATTGCTAATGCTCAAGTCTGTTCTAATGATCCAATATGTAAAGAATCAAATGGTCAAGGAAATTCAGGATTATGCCTTGCATCATGTCATGCCTGCTCAATGATTCCAGACTTAGCATGTTGCACTGTGCCATCAAATGTTTTTTTAGATAGAAACGCTCTGATTGGAAACGAAACAAATGCAAAAGGTTATTTTAGTGATTTTTGATTAAATCATGCAAAATTATAAAAATAATCTAAAGTATTTATCATATGCTATCTAAAAGTGACACAAATATTGCTGATGTAATTTCAATATTTCAAAACTTAAACTTAGATTGTTGTTTCATTGTTCCTACTAAAACAGGTATGCAGAAATCAATTCTAGACGCAACTTTTCAAGTAAGAGAGTTTCTTAAAGAAAAAAATTATCATAACTTTGATAATCAACATCAAGGTAATGACAATAAGTTAATTAAAGAATGTTCATTTATTGGCAGTTCTGAAACTATTAAATCAAAAGTAAGCTTATATAGACCAAATTCAAAAGAGGGCGACCCTAGAATTTGGTTTTATTCACTTAATAGTTATGCAAATGCATTTAATTTGTTAGCAATTTTTATTGTTGATAACAAAATGTATCTTTTAAATTGTAGCGACTCTAACTTAATAAATAATTTAGCCAATCATCAGGTTATTAAATCTTTTCTAGACAATACTAAGGATGATATTTTCGATGAATTACTAGAGAAGATGGTGGGAATTCATGAAATGGGTTTTATAAAAAGCGTTGGCATTGGTCACAAAGCAATTGGCGAAACACTTGAAAGCACACTAGGAATAAAACCTAATGCTAGCAAAAACCCAGACTACAAAGGAATAGAACTAAAGTCTTCTAGAAGTTCTAAAAATAGAATGAACCTATTTGCTAAAACACCTAACTGGAAACTTAGCAGACTCAAGGGAACAAAAGACATATTAAATGAAAGAGGATATTTTTGTGAGAAAAAAAACAGAATTGATTTAAATAATACTCTGAAAGCAAATATACCTAACTCTCAAAATATGCTTTTAAGAATTGATGAAAGGAATGATTTTTTAAGACAAAACTATATTTCCGAATCACAGGAAATAGAAGATGTCTTATGGTTAATAGCTGATTTAAAAAAGAGTTTATTAAGAAAACATCCTAAAACTTTTTGGGTTAAGGCTGATATTGATATAAGAAATGAATGGCAATATTTTAAGTACAACAAGATTACTTATACTCACTCACCAAATCCTAATTTCTTTATTCCATTAATTGAAGCAAACATTATTACATTAGAATATCTTATGCATTTTAAGGAGAATGGTTCACCAAAAGACCACGGGTATTTATTTAAAATTCTTCCTAAAAACTTAAATAAGTTATTCCCTGAGCCAAAAGACTTTGACTTATCTTTATTGAGTTAGAATCTTTAAAAAATGTAGGCCGATTTCTTTACCTAATTTAACAGGCACAGCATTTCCTATCTGAGTATATTTTGGCACTTCTCTGTCAAAGATATTTTCTCTGGGATTTCCAGCTCTTCTAATGCCACCAGTGGTTCTTTTACCAGCAAATTTATACCAATCTGGAAAAGTCTGCATTCTTGCACACTCCCTTACAGTTGGCGTTCTTGCTTGAGCATAATGAACAAAGTCATCAGCCAAGGATGTTATTGTTATTGATGGACCTTTATTACCCCACTTTTTTGGTAATAGTCTTTGAGCAAACTTTTTAGTTTTAAATTCATCAGGTATTACGCCTCGATTATTTATCATTGCTTGAAACTTAGCCTGTGTTTTTGGATTGTGATTACTATATTCTTGCTCAGTCATAGAGTGACCTTTACCCATAAGTTCACCAGAAGGCTTTGTCCTTATTTCTTCTTGCCATATAGTTTGAGGGTTTGAGGGATAGATAGTTGTTTCACCACCGTATTCAAAATCTTTGTCAATAATATCAGAAAAGACTTCCTCAAGATGAGGATACCCACCAATCATCTCTGGCAAAAAGCCTGCATTCACTGCATCTATATCATCTGACTTAGTTTTGATTATATTATTCTTAATTCCAACAACCAGAACTCTTGGTCTATTCTGAGGAACGCCATAATCTTTTGCATGAACTAGTTTGAACTTAACTGTATAACCATTTAAACTCTGAAAAGTATCAAGCACATCTTGAAATATCTCTCCTTTCTGACCATCTTTATTCCATTTCGCACTAAGCAAACCCTCTACATTTTCAAACAGAAATATTTTTGGTTTCATTTTAAAAACGAAATAAGCCATATCTTGAAATAAATGATTTGAAGGAAGTTGTTCCTTGTCAACAGAATACGACCTTCTTATTCCAATGCCAGAAAATCCCTGACAAGGAGGACCTCCACAGACAACATCAACATCTGAGGAGCCAAACTCTTTTTTAAGATTTAGTTTTAGATTTGTAAAAAATTTATCATTAATGCACTCCTTAATATCATTTGAATGGAAATTTGAATTTCTAAGATGAGGGTATATTTCCTCTCTATTAATTAAATATGTTTCTAAAGCATCTTTATTAAGTTCATTTACATATAAAGGGTAGAATCCAGCCTGCTCCATGCCAAGAGATAAGCCTCCACAACCTGCAAATAAATCGATAAAAGTGGGTGAATTATTTGTCATACAGTTATTGAATACATAATAGCAATATTATTGACTTAATTTGAACTATTTAACTCTATCTCTGAAAGAAAAAACTTTTTAAGTAAATTGTATATATCTTTTCTAGTTTTTTTAAAAGTAGTTTCTAATTCTAAATTGTTATAACTTTTATCTGCTGGATCAACATTAATCCAATGAAGTTTAGTAGCATTTGATTGAATTAAGGGACAAACTTCTTCAGCACAAAGAGTTATTACATAGTCTAAATTATCAAGAAAATTCTTATTCAAATCGTCTATTGACTTTGAGTATTGATCACGAATATCAATGCCAATATCATCCATAGTCTTAATAGCATGAGGATGGACTTTACCTGATGGAGAGGACCCTGCGCTTTTTATATTATGTTCTTTAACTAGCATTGATTTAGCAAGCCCTTCTGCTATTTGACTTCTAGCTGAGTTTCCAACACATAAAAAAAGTATATTCATAAACAAAATTGTAGATTTTCTAATATAAAGGTATCTTATATCTTTTAAAGAGTTTTTTTAATGTGATTAGTAAAATTAGACTAAAAGATATGATTGGAAACCTTGACGGTCATCTTGGAGAAGATGATTACTCTGAACCTCTAGAAATACTAATTAATTCCGCAAATAAAAATAATAGATTTAATTTATTTGGTTCTATAGCTTTTAAAAATCAGCTCAAAGATAGGCTTAAGGTTCGAAGTAAGTTATATCACTTCATAAAGGATAAAGATCTACCTTCTCCCGCAGATCCTATATTTGTAACAGGATTGCCCAGATCAGGAACAACATTTTTATTTAACTTACTTGCTCTTGATAGTGACCATAGATCGCCAAGATATTGGGAAATCATGTCACCACTTCCTATTGTTAATAATGACTTTCAACTAAACAAACGCAAATGGAAGATAAATGCCGAACTTAAATTTGCAAGAACTATTATTCCAAAACTAAGATCAATGCATCATATTAGAGCTCAAACTCCTGAAGAGTGCGAGCTTATTGCAACTATGAATGTAAGAAGTTTTGTTTATATGTGTATGGCAAATGTTCCTGAATATATAGAATATCTTAAAGACTGTAGTTTTGAGTCTGTGTTTATGTGGCATAAAAGATTCTTTCAAATGCTCGAGGTTAACGGAAGGCCTAAAAGATGGTTGTTAAAAGATCCAAGTCATATTGGTCATATACCTGAGATA
>CESM01228112.1_pt1 | contig 17372 bp, 10 predicted proteins | sample 361421 | NCBI WGS metagenome assembly CESM01 (sample SAMEA2622219, study PRJEB7988) | marine metagenome | isolation source: saline water (ENVO:00002010), including | reverse complement strand
CAATACCCCAGAGGACGTTGAAGCACTAATTGCGGCTTTACAAGATCTCCGTCATTTGATGTCTCGCGATCACTAAGAGCATCGGTTGCCTATTTAGCCACGAACTGTTTTTGTCTCATTAGATAGATTAAGCAATAACAGATGGCGGCGGCCATCATTGAGTCAAATGCAGATACGTTTGTTAATGATATTAATCCCTTATTACTTAAACCGCCGACAAGGAATCCGACTCCCCATGAAATAAATGCAGAGTAATTATAATTTGGAAGCACATGCATTTTTTCAGTTGAATAGTCTCTTTTATTTATTATAAAGAAATCGCAAATATAGATACCGCATAAGCTCGGGATGGATATTCCGAGGATGCTTATATAGGGAATGAAAAGTGAAACCACATCAAATATTGAAAGGAGTGTCGCGAATCCACCTACTAATCCAACTGCTTGCCAAAACTTAATTTGATTAAATGATGCCGATATTGCAAGGCCGACCGAATATATCATCCCAACATTGCTCGACATTGTAGAAAAAATTAATACGATAAGTGCGCTAAAGCCTACACCCATTGAAAGCATAATTTTAATTAAATCTTGTTCCCCCGAAAGCACACTTGGAATGGCAGTAATAGTAAGAACCGTAGGGAAGGAAATTCCTAACGCGATATAAACTGAGACGAGAGCGCTCCTGAGATTCTTAGCATATCTTAGATAGTCTGGTAAGGTGACGATTCCTCCACTGTAAGCACCAATAACAATTGAAGTAGCCGCACCTATACCCAATTGTCCTGTACCAGGTTCGTTAAGCCGAGTTAATTCACCATTAATCAGCGCACTAATCGCACCGTAGGACAAAATTAAAAAGAGGACAGGTATCATAACTGCTGCCATTTTTCCAAGTGCGCTAAACCCATATAGAGCTATTAAAAGCATTACCAAACCGCCCATCAACGCAAACAGTTGCTTAGAAATATTTAGATTCATTACTATTAGAATAATTTCATGCACCGCTTGACCAAATAGATTGCACAAAATGGAAAACCAAAAAAACATTACAAGTGCGATTAGAGTATTTGCAATTTTTGATCCTTTCTTTCCAAATGAATAACCTAGTATGAGATATGTCGAGAGTTTGGACTTTGCACCGACGATGCCAGCAAGAATTCCAGTGATCGCTAATACTTGGCAGCCCAAGACGTAACTCACTAAACCTGGATAAAAGCCGGCTCCACTGCTTATTTGGGAAGACATTAAAAATCCTGGAACTGCGATGGTTCCACCTATAATAATAATAGCAATCTTGTAGGCGGAGACTCGATTTATTTCTGGAACAGGCTTCGTTGCGAAGTCATCCCCTGGTTGATAATTCGTCACATCTTGACTCGTTCTTTCATTTTTGCTTTCTACCGCACCTTAGAGCTTAATTAATTGTATTCTCGGCGCAGATTAGCCGTGGCTTCATGATCCACACGCGAGCCATCTATCGCCACCTTGTAGATTTTTTCGGCGGCTTCTTTAGAAACATAACCGTCTAAAACATCCTCTAGTACAAGGTTAGGATCTCTTATCTCAGGGTGTCCATAGCCGCCACCTCCAGCAGATATACTTATGACTCTTTCATCTACTTGTACATCTGTTCTATAAGTCCCCGTCGAGACAGATTTCTCGGTATCTGGGAAATAATGCATGGCGTTGGGCTTAGTTGATCCTCCGCCTGCTAAGGACCAGGGCGGAGTTTTACTCTTTTTTGTTATCGATAAAAAATGTCCAGGCCAAATGAATTTAATATCTCTACGGATTCCTGCTCCACCCCTGTACTGACCGGGACCACCGCTGTCGCAACAGATTTCAATCTTATCAAATTGCATTCCCGTAATAGATTCAAGCACCTCAATTGGGGTATTTCTTACCATAGTAGTTGATACATGGTTTAATGCATTAGCCCCATCGTGGCTTTTTGATGCGCCCCAGCCAACAGGCTCGTTATTGCTAATCGAATATATTCTGCCGGTATCAGGGTCTTCTCCGTACATCAGAAAGCCAGGCACGTCTCCTCCTGAACAAGCCGCTACTTTGTCCGGCATTGCTTTTGCTAGTGCCTTAAAAATCAGCTCCAGCGCAACCATGGCTGACCATAAGGTGTATGTGGCTGCTGGGTATACAGCATGAAATAAATTTCCTGGTGGTGCGATCACCTCTAAAGGCCTAAAGCATCCTGCATTGCTGGGATGATTGGGAGTAGTTAGTATTTTTAAAGCTACTTTACAAAGTGTTTGGGTCAATCCTAGTGGGATATTTACTGGTCCTTTAACGCAGTTAGGGCTATCACTAAAATCTACTATGAAACGCTCTTCTTTAATGGTTACTTTTACGCGAAGTGGAATAATTTCATCATCGACACCATCATCATCTAAAAAATCCTCTGCCTCCCAGCATCCGTTTGGCATGTCTCGAAGTGCGTTTTTGGTTACGCGCTCTCCGTAATTAAGAATTTCGATCATCGCTTGATCCATTTCAGCGCCGCCAACTTTTTTTCTTATTTCCACTAGGCGATTAATTCCTGTGTTGGTAGCAGCTACTTGTGCATCGAGATCACCAAGTACGGTATCGGGGAGGCGGGAATTAAACTTAATGAAATCAATGATCTCCTTATCGGCCGAGCCGGCTTTGTAAATTTTCGTCGCGGGCAGTATTAATCCTTCTTGATGCATGTCGGTTGAATCAAGCACATAGCCAGGATCCTTCGCACCAAGATCTTGCCAGTGAGCTCTTATGCAGGTATACGCGAAAGGTTCAGCTTCTTCTTCGAAAAACACAGGGGCAAATAAAGCAACATCAGCGACATGGGCAGAGCTCCAATAGGGGTAGTTAAGTGCAATGATGTCGCCTCTCTGCAGATTAGAGACGCCCACGTGCTCTATTCCTTTTTTTACCGCGTAGTCATTTGCACCCAGGAAAAATGCCAAGCCTGGAGCGTCCGCAATCAGATCAAAATCCTTGTTGTAAATTGAAATTCCAAAATCAAGAACTTCATAGATAACAGGGCTAAATGCGGTTCTAATAAGTGTTCTTCGCATCTCCTCTGCTGCTGATCCGAGATACTGATGAATTATGCTGACCGAGGCGCTGTTCATTAACTTTCCTTTAACACTATAAAGTTGTCGTTATGATCATCTGACCATACTCATTTACATAGCATGACTGAGATGTATATATAACAGTGGTTGATGTGCCTTCATCGATTATCGCTGGTCCAGCGATTTCAATTCCTTGTGGCAATATGCTTCGAACATATATTGAAAAAGTCGTAAGGCTTTTTTCTTTAAAACAATAAGCATCGCGATAGCTGCAACCGATATCATCAATTTTTTGCTTTACGTTAGAGGAGGCCTTTTTTAGCGATGGTTTATTCAATTGGCCGATCCCTGTTACTCTCAGATTGACAAGCTCCAGGGGCTGTGCCGTGCAATGACCGTATCGGCTTTCATGGGCGGTATCAAACATCTCTCGTAACAGTTCATGCGAGTATGTTTTGGGGATCTGCAGTTTAATTGTGTGCTCTTGCCCGACGTAACGTATTTCTAAGTTTTTAATGATAACCATCGCATCGAGGGCAATTCCTTGTTGGGCTAAGCTTTCTTCTGCTTCATTTTGCAAATCGTCTAGCTTAACTTCTATTTCTGGAATTAGTTCTTCTGTCAATTCCGCTATAAAGGTACGAGACACATCGGTAGCGATATCTGACATTAGCATGCCCCATGCGGAAAAAGCCGCTGGTACTTTTGGAATTATGGTCGTTGGGATTCCCATTTCTAGTGCTAGTAAAGGAGCTACTAGTGGGCCTGCTCCACCAAAGGCTAGCACAGAAAAATCTTTATAGTCTTTTCCTTGTTCGACGGTAATTTCCCTCACGGCCCCTTCGGTCTGAGCAATTAATACTGAAAATACTAACGCTGCCGCATCTATTAAACTAATATCCATTGGTGCAGCCAATTCAGTTTCAATACCTTGCTTTGCAAGCTCAAGGTTAAGGGGCAATTGCCCATTTAAAAAATTCACCGGATCGATAAAGCCAAGAATTAGTGCAGCATCTGTTAAAGTTGGCTGTGATCCACCTCGATCATAGGCAATAGGGCCGGGATTAGCTCCCGCACTCTGTGGCCCAAGTCGGAGCATTCCTTCTTCAAGCCAGGCAATAGAGCCACCACCTGCACCAATGCAACGGATATCATAGGAAGGTATTAAAACCGGGTGATGCTGAAGCCTAGACTCGTGAATAACACTAGGCTCAGCATTCTCTATTACACATGTATCAAGACTAGTTCCGCCAAAATCCATCGTCAATACGTGATCTAGACCAATTTCTTTGGCTAAGTATTTCGCTCCGACAATGCCTCCAGCAGGGCCGGACATAACGCTGTCCAGTGGTCTTCTTTTAGCTATTTTTGCCGTCATTGTGCCGCCACTACTTCTCATAATTAAGAAGTTTCCTGCGAAATCCATGCCTCTCAATTCACGATCGAGCTCGTCGACATAATTCTCGAATATTGGCCGTATGTATGCGTCTAAGACGGTAGTGCAAGTTCTTTCATACTCCCGATATTCTCTAATCACTTGATTTGAGATAGACAGATGTAAGTTAGGAAAAGCTTCTCGAATTATCTCCGCGATTTGGTTCTCTTGTGATGGATTCTTGTAGGAATGGAGACAGCATATTGCTATCGAATTTAGCCCTTGCTCGTCTACTAAATACTGTGTCGCTTTGATAATCTCCTGTTTGTTCAATTCAACTTCAACATCTCCAAATACATTTACTCTCCCTGACACTCCGCAAATGTTGCGACGCTGAACGAGTGGATCTGGTCTTTGGTAATGAATGTCATACATATGTTCTGGAGGGAGATCTCCGCGACCTAACTCGAAAATATCACGGAAACCCTTGTTCGTAATGATTCCGGGCTTCGCTCCACGTCGCTCTATGATCGCATTTAGGCCTAGAGTGGTGCCATGTACAATGACTTCAGCGCTCTCCAAGCCAATGTCTAATTTTCGCATCGCTGCCAAAACACCATCACTTGGATTCTCTGGGGTCGTTAAATCCTTTTCTAGAAATAGTTCTCCGGTGTCCCAGTCAAATAGGATGACATCTACAAATGTCCCGCCAATATCAATTCCTAGACTAAAATTTCTCATTCACGATCATCTCTAACAACAAGTCCATTTTGCATAACGAAACATATATTTCTCAGATGGCTTATGTTTTCCAGCGGATTAGATGCGACACAAATAAAATCTGCCTTGCTACCAACTTTTATTTCGCCAAGGCAATCGCTGTTGATGAGTTTTGCTGCATTGATGGTTGCCGTCTGTATGACTTCCAGGGGTGTTAATCCGGCAGCTAAGCAATGCTCCATTTCGCGTACCACAATAGATGCGCCATCATCCGTGTCACCAGGAGGAATGTCGGTGCCGTTAACCAGAGTTACGCCCGCCTTAACTGCTGTCTTGATGCTTTCTAAGTGATCTCCGCCAGCAGATACTGCCTTACAAATAGTCCATCCCTCAAAACCCCGGCTATTCATCCAGTCTTTGGATCTGGTTACACCTAACGTGGGGACAATGAAGCCATTTTCTTTTTTGATCGCATTTGCGGCGGCGGAATCTAAATTATAGGTATGCTCGAAGCATCTCACGCCTGCTCTAACTCCTCTCATAATAGGTTCTGAATCACCCACATGTGCGCAAACATACGTTCCCTTGCTTCTAGCAACTTGTACTGTAGCCTCAATCTCATCATCGCACATTTGACTCTCACTAAAAGTCTCATCTTTGTGAGCGATGCCGCCAGTTAGAAAAATTTTAATGTGATTTGCACCTGCTAGCAGATCCAATCGACATTTTTTTCTGAAATCATCAACACCATCAGCCTCTGCTGTAAATCCGTGGCCATGCCCACCCGAAACAGATACTCCCAAGCCAGCCGAAAATATTCGCGGCCCAGTTACCCATCCATATGAATAAGCCTTTCTCAGCGCTAGATCAGCCCGGTTTAGTTCGCCAACGGTTCTAACTGTAGTTACGCCTGCATGCAGAGCATCTTGCCCTCGGCGGTAGGCCCTCAGAGCTGAGATGGCTGGATCTTCGTTTGGATCACTTAGGTTAAATGGGAAAACGATTGTAAGATGAGTATGGCAGCTAATTAAACCTGGCAACAGATAGATTCCCTGCAAGTCTATCAAACGCTGACTCTTCTCCGCGGTTATGTTTTTAGCGATTGTCTGAATATCTCCGTTTTTAACATCCACATCAGCTTCTGTAACTAATCCAGAATTAACATCAAGCACTCGACAATTTTTCAGCAGAACATTCATTTTTAATAACAACTTGGGGATATATAAGATGTACCATTAGACGGCCTGACAAACTTAAATACAATCACACAAAAGTGCAGTTTTCATTAAATTAGTACAGTTAGTAGCAGCTTGCTGTCTAATGCTTATGTGAGACAGTCATTGCGTATTGTGCAGATAGATAATTGTTCAGCTGGGCATCTTCGCCTAGAAATTAAGCCACGGATTTTCACTAGCTCACTATTTTTTGTCTTCGTGCTTCCAAAACTGCTGCGTCCCGCTTTCTGACTCCAAGCTTCTGATAGATCTTTTTTAGATGAAACTTGATAGTGCTTTCAGTAAGGGCTAACTCTCTAGCAATTTCTTTACTTGTATTTCTCGCACTAAGGCCTTGGAGAATTTGCATTTCTCTGGGAGTAAAAGTATTTTTGAGTTGCTTTTTATTTGCTTCGTTTCGAATTGCAGAAATCAATTTAGAACAAAATAAACCCAGTTTATTTCTTTTCTTTCCTTGCTTCTCACTATCGACAAGATATTGAAGAAGAGGGAGCAAAGTTAATCCTTCCTCTAAGAAGACTCGCATATATTTCTCTCCTGAGGAAAGGATCGTTGCCGCCCTCAACGCGTTCTTTGCTTCAGTGGTTTGTTTTAGCATGTCATAGGCGCGCGACTGAAGAATATAACCTCTAGTCACGCTTAGCATTCGGCCATTTGCATTCGCCTCATGAACGAGAGTATTTGCAATAGATAAGGCAATGTCAGGATTTCCTTCCGCAAGAGCTAGTTTTCCTGAAGTCAGATAATATTGGTCTGCCTCTCTCCACATTCTTGGAGCTTGACCTTCGAGGCTAAAGATGGCGTCACTGCTTAAATAGGCTTTATATTGAGCTTTTGCGCTTTTTAGATCTAAATTATGCAGGTAAATATCTGTTCTTAGTAGGAAAGATATTTTTTCGACATCTGATAAACTTCTTTCTTCAGATAATATTGCTGCTCTATCAAGAGACATGTGAGCATCTTCGTAATTCGCGGTTTCTAGGGCAGACAAAGCCCTCAGTCGGTAGGCGGAAACATATGCGTCCAACCAGCCATCGTATTTTTCCAATTTCTCAATCGTGACGTCTAATTCTTTTGGGTCGTAGCTTGCTTCGTTTCTTTCATATTGAATTTCGAAAATTAAAGTTTCTGCTATTGCATTTAGTCCTGGATCATCACTGAAATCTGCATCTATGATTTTTTTTCCCGCTTTGTAGGACAGCATGGCTGCTTCTAGTCGTCCTTTGGCAAAGTAACAAAGGCCCTCGATCAAATAAACAGATGCGATTCCATAATTTGAATTGGCCGCTTTATAATAGTATAGAGAACGCTTTGCCTCCATTTGAGCTCGCGAAAATTTCGAGTTGCGCTGATATAAAAGACTTTTTAGGGCATGTATAAAACCAATTAACCCATCTGATGCGGAGTACTTGTGAGTTTCCACTTCGCATTTGTCCAGAAATTCCGTATTAAAATTCTCATTCTTATACAGTGCTAGGAGATATTTACTAGCGATATAGTCTGCTTGCACAGAACCCTCGCGATCGTCATTAAATACTTGATCCCAATCAAGCTTTGATTCAATTTTCTGGAGCTTTTGTTTGGCCATTAAAAAATGTCCATCTTTTATTAGTATTACAGCTCTAGCTAACGACAAACGAAGTGATTTGTTAATTTCATCACTGGCTATATTGTCAAGAGAGTGCTTTAACGAGGTAGCTCCGCTTTTGATTGTGATCGTATGTGGACCGTAGTATTCAATAACGTCAGAAATTAAATCAGAAGAATGGGAGTTCAGGGCAAATTGAAGTGCTGCAGAAGCTCTCCCTCTTTTTATATGCCATTCTGTCACGATTCTAAAAATCTCATTTTGACGAGATTGTCTGCGAGTAGAGAAAAATGATCTCATGCATTTCCGGATAATCGGGTTTATCTCGTAGCTCTGTGAATCCGTCTTATAGTGAGTGATCAATGGATAGACCGCACTCAGCTGGTCAAAGATCATACTTGCTTCATCATAAGCGCAGATCTGATTGCACAGGTTTATTGGAATTTCTTCTAGAATAGATGTATCGATTAGCGTATTTAGAGTTGTCTCGGACAAGTTATTTAACAAAGAGCTAGATATGTATTCCTTAAGCAAAGAAAGATTTTTTTCTATAAGAGTCTCGATCGGAGCTTTATTGTCGTTTGACTCAGCAATAAAGTGAGCAATAAGCGGCCATCCCCAGGTCTTCTCTAGTAATTCATTTGAGTTAAATGTTGCTTGCTCATTTGTTATTTTAGATAGTTCGGAGTCTACGAAGAGTAAATCTTTGGAAGGTATTGTAGAAATCTTGCTAGCGCCCCATCGTTGGCCAACTAGCGCTAAGGGTTTTAATCTACCGCTGATAACTAAATGGAGCTTCTTTGGCAGTAGTGATAAAAAACATTCAATAACCTGTTCAAAGGAAGGTGAAAGCGTTTCTCTATAATCATCGAGGATTAAGATACATTTTTCATCAACAGCATCAATAATTTTGCTCAGATGTTGTAAGCGTTCTTCAAAAAGATCTGTATCTAAAGAGCTCTTTATTTGACTAAATGATCGGTTTTGCGCCTTCATTGTTGAAAGAAAACTAGATTCGATGTGAGCCATCAATCTGCACGGATCGTTATCTAGGCTATCGAGCGTAACCCATGCAACGGGCATATTTTGGCTTTGCAGTTGATCATACCATTGGCTGAGCAAGATTGATTTTCCGAAACCTGCCGGAGCCGAAACGAAAGTGATATCACTTTCTGAATGCTTAGTGAGTTGCTCTAGAAGGCGAGAGCGGTCAAGAAGGTTTTGGTCAAGATCAGTTGGGTGAAGTTTTCTCGAAAAGATATGTCCGGCAGTTTTGCCTTCATCTAAAACATTTTGTTGGTTACTTAGAGTTAACGAGGACATGCGGCTCCTGCGTTGTTAGCAATAATGTAATCAATTGATGGATGATACACACACTACTCTTAAATAAGCAAAACTATACTTAATTTGTGTTGCATCAAATGTCTGGGTGAATAAGCTAGATTTAGATAGATGAGTCGATGATTTTTAATTCGTGTCTTACCTGGGGGATATAACATGTACTTTTCAAAAGAAACTAACCTGAGTTTTGATAGAAGCCTGTTTTTGAAGTCCATTGGGTTTTGTTTGGCAGTAATTTTCTTGATGTCTGAATACTCTCTGGCTCAAGTAGAGCTCGAAGAAATCGTAGTCACCTCTAGGAAACGAGAGGAGAGCTTGCGTGATATCCCCGATTCTATAACTGTATTTGATACGACTGTTATTGATCGAGCTAATATAACAAGTATTCAGAATTTTGCTGATTTGACTCCTAACCTGACTATTATTGACCAACTTCGACCAGGCACACAGACTATGACCATTCGAGGGATGACTACTATCCAAAATGGTGAGCTTCCAGTCGCTTTTGTTGTAGATGGAGTTAACGCTCCTTCGATGAACTTTATCAATCAAGAGTTAATCGATGTAGAGCGAATTGAGGTGCTACGCGGTCCTCAAGGAACTCTCTACGGTCGGGGCGCAGTGGGTGGTGCTATCAACATCATTACCAAGGAGCCTACCGACGAGTTTGAATTTGTTGGGAAAGCGACCTATGGCAGCGGTAATGCTTTATTTGCCGGTGCAACAATTTCTGGACCTATTAGCGATCACTTAGCGTTTCGGCTTTCGGCCAGTAAGAGAGACGAAGACGGATTAATAGATAATCTGGGTGCTGGTACTGAAGCGGATCCGATAGACGAAACAACTATTCAAGCAAGGTTGATTTATAGACCGAATGATCGTCTCTCCGTTGATTGGCGGGGCAGAATGTTAGATGGAGAAGCGGGAGGAATTTATTTAGTCAGAATTGGAACTGAAGATATTGATGATTTTACTATCCCGGTGAGCAGCAACATTAACGGGTTTGATGACCGAGATATTCATTCCACGTCTTTGAAGGTGGACTACGTTCTTTCCAATGGGGCTACGTTTACATCAATCAGTGCCTATAACGATACGGATTCTTACTTTTATGGTGACGGTGATTTTTCAGATGCAGTATTGTTTGCTCAGGATTGGGTCATTGATGTAAAAGCTTTCAATCAGGAGTTTCGATTGGTATCTGACGATAGCCAAGATCTTCGTTGGATTCTTGGAGCATTTTACCAGGATCGCGAAGATACCGAGCTAACTAATTTTGGGATGGAAGCTCCAGGATTTACTGTTATTCCATTTCCAGGTGGGCAAAGAGAAACTCGGGATCGAAAATCTTGGGCGGTGTTCGGGCAGCTGGACTATGATCTAAGTGAACAGTTATCTATCTCGGCAGGGGTCAGATACGATGAGGAGGAAAATTTTTCGGATGTAGGGCAGCTTTCTGTTAAAGCTGAAAAGACTTTTAGCGAAGTGCAGCCGAAGATTTCTTTATCATACGATTGGGACGAAAATGTCATGACATATGCCACAATATCCAGAGGGTTTAGGCCAGGCGGCTTCTCTCCAACATCTGGTGTTCTATATGAAAATGAAATCTCAGATAACTTTGAGATAGGTATTAAGGCATCATCTCCTGATTCGCGAATCCAGTTTTCGGGAGCGCTCTTTTATATAGATTTTAGTGACCAGCAGTATTTTTATTCCAGGGTCACTGATGGTGGAGTTCAAAGATTTATAGCTAATATTGAAGATACCAGTATTACGGGCGGTGAGTTAGAGTTGTCTGTTAAGCTCGCAGAGGGCTGGGATTTAAATCTTGGTTATGGTTTGACGGATACGGAGATTGATGATTTTGATGGAAGTGGAGATTTTATTGGAAATAAAACGCCACAAGTAAATGACCATACATTTAACATATCCAGCCAATATACAAAAATTATATCAAATGGCTGGCAATTTGTAGGAAGAGTTGATTTTGAAAATCGCGGTGAAGTTAACTGGGATTTAAGTAATACCGTTACTACTTCTTCTAAGGATTACTTAAATTTTTATGCTGGAATAGAAAATGATTCTCTTACACTGTTTTTATTTGGGAAGAATATACTCGATGAACAGCAGCCTACAGCTATGGGAACGGACGTTTTTGGCCCAGGTATACATTTGAGAACCCCCAGCAGGCCAGAGTCTTATGGTGTCGGTCTGAAGTTTCGGTTCTAGTATTAAGATCTTAACGTCCTAACGTGATGTTTGGTTTTCAATCAAACATCACGTTCTCAAAATATCCACTTAAAATTTAGTTTTCAAATGAATGATGCTTCTGAGGATAAGGTGGCTAGTAGGCTCTGCCAGATGTTTGAGTGGTGGAATGAGGTTATAAGGGATAATTCGAGAATTGTGAGGTCTGAATTTTCGAAATTCTTTACAGATGATGTGATAATGGTGATTAATCGAGAGGTTCGCGCGACAGGAATTGATGAGATTATTGAGCGCTTTTTAAGTGTCCACCATAACGTTGATTATGTGGAAATATGTCTTCCTGTTGAGAAGGAGTTCTCGTCAGGAAATAATATATTTACTTCCCACCTAGTTAAATCAAGAACTAGCAATGATTTTAATGAGGAGCATGTGGTCGGCTATGCCGAAATAAAAGATGATAAGATAGCGCTTATTAATTTTTTGAGTATGCCTGTAGTAGATTCACAACCGTAGATCTTTTTTGAGAAGTTTCCGGCTTTTTATCACGAATGTGATAAATTTAATCCTTTAGTGTTGCTTAAGACAGAAAACGAGTGAAGTCAGGATAAAAATAGCTTTGTGAATTCATATTCTCGAGAATTTCAATGATCAATTCTTTAGTAAAATTCTTCAAGAACATAGTTGGTCCGTCAGCGGTCATTGGAGCTGGTTCAATGGGCGCTGGAGCCATCGCTTCTCTCATTTTGGCAGGCGCTTGGTTTCGGTATGACATGCTCTGGGTCGTTCTGCTGCTGTTGCCTTTGTTTGTAATATCTGTCGATTCGGCATCTAGAATTGGAGGGGCCAATCCCGGACAGGGTATGTTATCGATTATGAGGAAGCATATTCATCCATCTTTGCCATGGATTCTTTTGGCCGTGAATGTGCCTGTTCATGTATTGGTAAATATGGGTCAGTTCTCAGTCATGACTTCATCATTATTATCAATTATAGGTTTTTATCCACCAATCCCAGAAATGGGTAAGAGTTATGAATCAAACTATCTTATAGCTGAACTGATGATTTCTATTATGTTAGCGGGGGCGATAGTCTGGTCAATCTTATCTAACGGTTACGAACGCATGCAAAATGTCATGACCGGTTTGATGGTATTGATGTTATTTTGTTTTGCTATTATTGCACTTAGAAGTATCTCGGAATTTGGCGCTATTGCCTCTGGATTTATTCCCTCTATTCCATCAGATCTGACAGTTGCCGACGATGGGGCTAATAGAGTGGCTGGAAGCAGTATTATCGCTATAGTCGGCAGTGCATTAGCACCCGGTGCGCTATTGGCTATTCCTTATATGACCTCTGATTCAGAAAAAGGAAACCCAGACTTTAATAGGAGTTTAAGGCAGACCGTTCTGAATTTGGGTGTTATTTACGGACTATATGCAATGTTTGTTTTAATTGCTGGTGGATTCGCCTTGTTTCCATTGCCTAATAATGCCGAAATCGAAACTGTCCATCAGGCAGGAGCGGTGCTGAGTGTAATTTTTCCAGAAGAAATTGGCTTTATCGGCCCGCTAATTTTTAAGGTTGGTTTATTTTTTGCTGCAATGACAACGCTCGTGGTTTCTACTCAGGTAATCTGTTACACGACATTGGATGTGTTTCGAAAGAAATGGAATTTCGTTCCGGAAAACAGATTGTTTCGTCAGTGTATGATTTTGGTGATACTTTTGTGCGCAATTTGCGCCCCGATGTGGAGCTTTCCTGCATTGCTTAAAGTGCTGCTTTTGATGGGTCTTAACGTGATCGTTATACCCTTGGTTCTTGTGGCACTGATTTATTTACTAAATAAAACTGAGGTCATGGGAAGCTATACAGCAGTTACTTGGCAGAATGTTGGTCTGGTTATTTGTTTTGCTCTATCCATTGCTCTTGCCCTGGAGCGTACCCCAGGCTATTTTAAATTGCTCGGCACTTGATTGGTCCTGGTAAAAACTGGTTCGAAAAAGTTCTTTTATCCCTGAGGTTTTAATGTTGTAATTGCAACATTATTTAATTCTTTCTAGCTTATCTAGAATTGACTCGTCTAGTGATTGACGCTTTAACAATTCTTAAATTTTAAGACGTATGTAATCTGTTTAACCTTAAGACTTTTGGACTAAAAAATTGTAATGAGACTGTCGTGAGTAAAGAGCCCCTTGAATTCACACTAAATGGACAAAAAGAATCTATTTCGATTTTACCCAGAACTAGATTAATTGATGTTCTTCGCAATGAACTGGGATTAACCGGAACTAAAGAAGGTTGTGGTACGGGTGACTGCGGTAGCTGTACTGTGTTGCTCGATAATCAGCCTGTTAATTCGTGCATGATGTTTGGGCTGCAGGCAAGGGGCAGGCATGTAACATCGATTGAGGGATTAAGCCAGAACGGAGAGCTGCATCCTATTCAACAGGCAATGATGGATCATGGTGGTATTCAGTGCGGTTTTTGTACACCAGGAATGGTTTTGTCTCTTAAATCCTTGTTGCATGAAAAATCAACTCCTAATGAAGATGAAATACGGGAGGCTATTTCAAGCAACTTATGTCGTTGTACTGGCTATAAAAAAATAATTGAAGCTGCCCTGTCTGTAGCGAAAACAAGCTCTCTGTCTTCGGTCACAAAGGAAGATAATAATATTATAGGATCGAGTATGGTCCGTGGTGACGCGGAGGAGAAGGTTACCGGTGGCAGTGTGTATGCACAGGACGTTTCTTTTCCAAATATGATTTTTGGAGTTTTGTTGCGCAGTGAACATCCTCACGCGAAGATTCTTTCAATTGATACTTCTGATGCAGAATTGATACCAGGAGTGAAGGCAATAGTTTGTGGCCGAGAAGTTGATATGGGTCTTTATGGCTATGAATTGAGGGATCATCAGATCTTCGCATTGGATAAGGTTAGGTACATTGGCGAACCGATTGCAGCAGTTGCGGCAACAAGTTTGGATATAGCCTATGAGGCCTCAGCTAAAATCAAGGTCACTTATGACCCGCTTCCAGCTGTATTTGATCCAGAGGACGCGATTAAGACAGAAGCGCCTCTTGTGCACGATGACGCTAATGCTTACGAACTTGATTGGGAGACAGAGCGGTCAGGAAACTTGTGCTATAAGTTAAATCTATCTGACGGTGATATTGAAGAAGGTTTTTCACAAGCAGATTTTATTGTCGAGGGTTCCTATGAAACTCCCGTAGCTCATGCGGGTGCAATTGAGCCGCATTGTTCTACAGCTCGTGTAGATTCCACAGGCCGAGCAACTATATGGACCACCACTCAAAAGCCATTTGTCTTTCGGAGTTATCTAGCGAGCGCGCTTAAACGACCGCTGAATAAATTTAAGATTGTGCCGACGCATATAGGAGGTGGTTTTGGTGGTAAGTTATTTCCGTCATTGGAACCATACGCTGTTCTTTTAGCAGAAAAAGCTAGACTACCAGTTCAAATGGTTCTTACTAGAGAGGAAGAGATGGCTTGTGCTTTGTTGAGACATCCCTCAAAAGTGAAATTGAAAACGGGTGTGAAGTCTGATGGTACATTGGTAGCACAAAGCGCCAGGATGATCTTTAATACAGGTGCGTATGGATTTTATGGACCAAACACAGCAGCACTGGCTTCCTTGATGGTAACTGGCCCTTATCGAATTCCCAATCTAGATGTCACGGGGTTGGTAGTTTATACAAATACTGTTCCTAATGGTTCGATACGAGCACCTGGTGCGCCTCAGCTAGCTTTTGCTGTAGAGGCCCAGCTTGAGAAAGTTGCTAGAACGATAGGTATGGATAGTCTTGAGTTTCGTTTGAAGAATGCTTGGGATGAAGGTGATGTCACCTGCCTTGGCCAGAAATTGGAATCAGTAAGCATTAAAGAATGTCTGACCAAGGCGGCTGATGCTATTAATTGGAATGAAAAAAGAGAACCCGGTGTTGGTAAAGGCTTAGCTTGCCTTTGGTGGGTGAGTGGACAGTGGGGAACCCAGACGCTTATAGAATCGAATGAGGATGGGAGTTTCCGCCTAATTAACGGTTGTGTTGATATGGGCACAGGTGGCCTGAGTTCTAGTGTTATTCAGATGGCAGCCGATGGGCTTGAGGTTCGTCCCGAATTAATTCAATTGGTTCGCGGGGATACTGATAATCTTCCCTGGGACCATGGGCATGGAGGATCTAGAACAGTTTTTACGATTGGAGAATCGGCTTATGATGCTGCGATTAATCTTAAACAGCAAATCCTCAAAGAAGGAGCAGATTTTTTTGGGTTGCCACTAGATCAGGTGTACATTTCTGAGGAGAGACTATGTGTTCGTGGTGATCCTTCTCAATCTGTTTCATTGTCAAAAATTTGCTTTGATCGACACAAAAAACATGGTGGCCCGATGGTTGGGGTCTCCTCTTCTCTGCCTCAACCTCCTCCAACTACAAAAGATCATCCAATAGGTGGCTTCTCCGCGGCTAGTTTTTGTGCCCATGCTGTAGAACTGTCTGCGGATCGAGATACCGGTGAGGTTGTAGTAAAACGTTATGCAGCTGCTCATGATGTAGGTCGAGCCATTAATCCAGCGGGCTGTGAAGGGCAGATAGAAGGGGGCGTTGCCATGGGACTTGGATTAGCACTTATGGAGGAATTGGTGGAACAGAAGGGGAAAATAGTCAATCCCACGTTTGCTGACTATCTGCTCCTAACAGCTGAGGATATGCCAGAGATAGAAACGATACTGGTAGAAAAACCATCCAAGGAAGGTCATTTTGGGGTTAAAGGTGTTGGGGAGCCTCCCATAGCACCGCCCACTGGTGCTGTAGCAAACGCATTGATGTCAGCGTTCGATATTGATGTGACGTCTCTCCCATTGTCTTCCGAGGAGATTGCCAGATTGATTCGTGAGAGACATCATGATCAATAATTTTAACTTTTTGCAGGCAAAAAACATAAAACATGCTGTAGATGTATTAGCGCGCGAGGAGCGTGTCTGTCCGGTGGTCGGTGGAACAAATGTGCTTGTGAATATGAAGCGAGGACCTCTGCCTGTCGACACGATTTTGGATTTGAGCGGTCTTAGCGCATTGAGGTCGATTACCACCGACGATGGAATTATAAGTTTAGGTGCAGGCGTGAATGTAGCGGAGTTATTAGAGTGGAGTAAAGCAAACTCAGTAGCAGCAGAGCTGTTTTCTCCTATGTGTAGTGAGTTTGCTGGGCCACTAATACGAAACCTCGCCACCGTTGGTGGGAATATTTGTGATGCTTCACCTGCAAGTGATCTAGCGCCCCCATTATTAGCACTGGATGCAAGTGTCGTGTTAGCCAGTAAAGCGCGTGAAATTAGAAAAATTAAACTTGCCGATTTTTTTCAAGGTGTTCGATTAACAGATCGATTACCCGACGAACTGATGACGCATATAGAATTTCAGCAGCCAAATGATGAGATTTTTTATTATTATAAGTTGGGGAAGAGGAAGGCAGATGCGATCTCCATAGTTAGCGTTGCAATCTCCATCAAGTACGACAAAGAGAAAGTGAAACGAGCTCGAATCGCACTTGGGGCTTCGGCTCCGATTCCATTCAGGAGCAAAAGTGCGGAAGAAGTACTTTTTGAAAAGGCAATGGATCCTCAGATAGTTGACTCGGCGGCTGCGGCAGCGGTAGCAGATTCAAATCCAATTGATGATCATCGCGCGAGCGCCGAGTATCGTAGACGCATGATAGAAGTTTTAATTAAACGAGGGTTAACGAAAATAGCTGATGAAAGAGTTAATTCTAGGTGATTTTTTTCGACATGAGTTTTTAACTGTACGA
>CESM01530113.1_pt1 | contig 17404 bp, 8 predicted proteins | sample 361421 | NCBI WGS metagenome assembly CESM01 (sample SAMEA2622219, study PRJEB7988) | marine metagenome | isolation source: saline water (ENVO:00002010), including | reverse complement strand
TCCAGACGGATCAATCTTTGTTGCCGATTGGTATGACCCTGGCGTTGGAGGGCATGGAATGAGAGATCTAGAAAGAGGAAGAATTTTTAGAGTTACACCAAAAGATCATAAAGGATATTCATTTGCAAAAAGAAATCTTAAGACTCTGAATGGTGCGATCAGCGCATTAATGGCTCCTGATTTAGAAAGTAGATATTTAGGGTGGGGTGCTCTTCATGAAATGGGTGTCGACAAAACAGAAAAAGCTTTAACGAAATTGATGGCCGATAAGGACAGAATCAAAAGGGCTAGAGCAGCTTGGTGTCTAGGCAAGATGCCGGGTGCAGGGAAAAAAGTCGTTGATAAGATTAGTAAAGATCTGGACTCTGATATGAGGATAGTCTCCATCCGGCTTGCTCGACAATTAGGTTTGAATGTAGAGAGTCTTGTTGCTGAAATGTCAAATGATGTCAGTTTTCAGGTAAAGAGAGAGTGTGCCATTGCGTTGCGTGAATTGGATGCAAAAAGTGCAGCTAGTATATGGGCTCAGTTGGCTTTACAGCATGATGGATCAGACAGATGGTATCTCGAAGCTTTGGGAATCGGTGCTGAGGGTAAATGGAACGAGTGTTTTGATGCATGGGTTAAAGCTGGGGGTAAATGGTCTAGTCCAGGAGGGCGTGATATAGTTTGGAGGTCTCGCAGTAAATTTACACCTGCATTACTTGCAAAAATCGTTAAGGATTCATCCACGAAAGAGGATGAAAAATCTAGATACATGAGGGCTTTTGATTTTCATTCGGGTCCAGAAAAAGATGCTGCGCTTCAGAGCATACTTCTCGAGTAAGCATCTAAGGCGTTAATAGATAGTGAAAAAAATTAGTATAATTTTATTTCTATTTATAGCATTCTTTGATTGCAATGCTGATGATGCTAGGGATGAATTAATAGTACAAACCGTACTAAAACTTGAAAGCTTTAACTACGCAAAGAGTTCTGAAAAAGTTAAAGGTTCAATACAACGTTATCTTGATAAAAACGTAGGATCAGAAATTTATTTTAATGTTGTAGAACGATTTTCAATCATTTCACAAATTGATAATCTTATTAAAATTTCTTCAAATGAAAAAGTTAATTTAAGAGCCGTATCTATACTGGTTAAATTAGGGGGTCATGCATCAATTAAAAAAGGGCTGGAACTAAAAGGTAATAAAAGGACGAATTTTATTAAATCTCTTGGTACAGTGAATTCAACTGATTCAGTTAAGATTTTAACTGAAATTATTTTAAACGCCCAAGATCCCGATCTTAATACCGCTTCCTCAGCTCTAGTTAAGAGTGCCCTCGGCCAGGATCAGTTGTTGGAGATGTTGAAGAATGAGCAATTACCTGAAATGTTAAGAAATGACACATTAAAGTTACTTTCTTCATCTGCTAATCCAGAAGTTCGAGAGAGAGCTGCTCAATTTATCGATTCAAATGAAGTGCCCTCAAAAACTAACAAATACGCTGTTCAAGAATTGATTAAATTACGAGGTGATATTGGAAATGGTAAAAAAGTATACATGAAGTCGTGTTTTACTTGTCATAAAGCAGGGGATATTGGAATCGATTTTGGTCCCGCCTTAACTGAGATTGGGGACAAGCTTGCGCGTGAAGCAATGTATGTATCAATTATTAAACCTAGTCAGGCTATAAGCTTTGGCTATGAAGGTTTTAATATTAAGACAAAATCTGGGCTTACTTTAATTGGTTATATTACCAGTGATGGTGACAATGAGTTAGTTATGAGGGTTCCGGGAGGGGCATTGATTCCAACGCGGAAATCTGAAATAGTTTCAAAGACTGCAATAAAAGGTTCTCTAATGCCGGAGGGGTTAGCATTCTCAATGACGCAGAATGAATTAGTTGACCTTGTCGAGTATTTAATGACTCTTAAGAAGAGTTCATAATACTTCTACATACTATACTTGCCTCTATATTCTTGTGCGTTAATATATTAAAAATATTTCTAAATTGTGTCTTCTAAGAAAACAAACCTCATAGATCATGGATTTATGGATGCTCGCATTAAACTTATTGATGTTGCTGCTTTCCTAGATCGAATTGAAAGACATGGCCAGACTGATGATTACAGATTTCATGCACTTAAAAATGCAATCAAGGAAATTCAGTCTGACGAAATTGGTAGAGTAAAAAGAATTTTAGAATTGTTAAGTGACCAATCAACCGAGCCTATAGCTAAGGCCAGTATACAGGGGGCATTTGGAGCTCCTAAAGTTGACAATCAATCATAATATATACAAATGAGATACATTGAACCTCATGCACACATGGTTAGTAGGACGACCTCTGATTATGAAGCCCTTGCGCATGCGGGATGTAAGGCTGTCAACGAACCTGCCTTTTGGGCCGGCTTTGATCGTTCATCGGCTAATGGGTTCTATGATTATTTCAGGCAAATTACCGAATATGAACCAAAGAGAGCGGCAAAGTTTTGTATAGAGCATTATTGTTGGCTTTGCATTAACCCAAAAGAAGCCGAAGATGTAGGTTTGGCAAGGGAGGTAATCTCAATAATACCAGATTTTATTAACTGTGATAATGTTTTAGGAATTGGTGAAATTGGATTAAATAAGAATTCAAAGAATGAGTTAATGATACTAGAGGAGCATATTCAACTTGCCGTTGATCATGATCAGATGGTTCTTGTTCATACTCCGCACCTTGAGGACAAATTAAAAGGCACAAAGTTGATTGTTGATGCTTTAAATAATCAATCTTCTTTAGATCCATCTAGAGTCATAATTGATCATATCGAAGAGCATACGGCTAATATTGTTTTATCAAATGGTTATTGGGCAGGAATGACGCTTTATCCTGAATCAAAAGTGACGCCTAACCGAGCGATCGATATGCTTGAAATTTATGGAACTGAAAATGTATGGATTAACAGTGCCTGTGATTGGGGTGTCAGTGACCCGCTCTCAGTTCCTAAGGCTGCTCTTGAAATGAAGAGAAGAGGATATGATGATCAATTTATAGATAAGATAGTATATAAAAATCCAGTTGAGTTTATGTCCCAATCTAAAAAGTTTAAGCTCTGTTGATAGTTTCTATTAAGTTTGTAAGGTAGCCCCTCATTTATATGCGAATTAATAAAGGAATACACCTTGCTTATTGTACAAATATTCACAGAGGTGAGGGGTGGGATGAAACCTTTAAAGGTCTTAAAGATTATACTCTTAAGGTAAAAGACAATGTGTCAAATGGTGAGCCTTTTGCTATTGGTTTGCGTCTTGGAAATACTGCAGCCCTAGAGCTTTCAGAGGAAGGTTCAGGTAAAATTGAGGAATTTGTTAATTGGTTAGAAGTGAATAATTGCTATGTTTTCACAATAAATGGTTTCCCGTATGGACAGTTTCATGGTGCTCGAGTCAAGGAACAAGTTTATAGACCTGATTGGACATCAAATGATCGCCTCGAATACACAAATCTTCTTTTTGATATTTTATCTAAGATATTACCATCTGAAGTAAGCGGAAGTGTTAGTACTTTGCCGGGATCTTTTAAAGAGTTTATTTTTAATGATGAGGAACAAGGTGATCAAATAATTAGAAATTTAGGTTTTTGTGGAAATCATATAAAGCAACTAAGGGAATCTACTGGTAAAGATTTACATCTTGGCCTAGAGCCTGAGCCTTTGGGCTGGTTTGAAAATACAACAGAAACTATTAATTTTTTTGAAAGGTTTCGTTCTGTCCATGGAGACAAATTTAATTCCATAATTGGTGTTAATTATGACACTTGTCATTTGGCTATCGAATATGAAAATGCAAACGAGTCATTATCACTTTTAAAGGAAAAGGACATAAGGATAAGCAAGTTGCATTTAAGTTCTGCTCTAAAGCTTGAGCCTGATAGTAAGACTCTTAATTATTTGGAGAGTTACGAGGAAGACGTATACCTTCATCAGGTTATAGCTAGATACGAGAATGGTAAGTTGATCCGCTTTCGCGATCTTCCTGATGCAATTAGGGATTTAAAAAACAATTCAGGAGAAAGTGCAGTTGAGTGGAGGGTTCACTTTCATATTCCATTACACGCTTCTCCAAGTGAAGGATTTTCTGATACAAAGGACCATATTAAACAAACTTTAGAAGTGTTAAGTTTAGATCCGATTTTGTGCTCTCACTTGGAAATGGAAACTTATACTTGGGAGGTTTTACCAAAGAGCATGCAATCTAATGATGTCGTTGATCAGTTGAGTCTTGAGTATAAGTGGACGCTTGATGAGCTTAAATCAGTTGGTTTAATTTCATCATGAAAAGAAAATTATTGGCTATTTTGGAGCTTTGTAGAGTATCTAATTTGCCTACAGTTATTTCAAATTGCGTAGCAGGTTGCTTGGTGTCTGGAGTGATTTTGGAGTGGAGTTTAATCACGGTTCTAATAGGTGCAGCATTAGTTTATTCAGGAGGAATGGTTATGAATGATACTATTGATTTTCGTTATGATAAAGAGTTCAAAAAGGACAGGCCAATAGTAACTTCTAAAATATCTCTTATCATGAGTTGGCTTCTTGCCATCGCATTTTTAATATTTGGATCTTTATTACTCGTCATTGGGAGTTCTGCCCATTTTTGGGTTGCGTTATTAATTGTATGTATAATTTTCTATAACTTATTTCATAAGAAGTTTGGAATTACTATTTATGTAATGGGTTTTTGTCGATCGTTGTTATATTTCATTGCAGGTTATACGCTGTCACTGAATAACAATATTATTTTATGGGGATTAGTTCTTGGAATTTATACTGCGGGCATCACACTAGTTGCTCGAGGTGAGGACGAAGACCGAAAAGTGAGAGACTTTGGAACAATTTTATTAATTTCTCCTCTTCTTCTTTCTATTCATTTTCTCTTAGTGAATCCTAAAATAATTGTCCCTGTGGTTTTTTCTTCTATAGCTTTTTTAGTCATGATTTTATACTGCTTGGACCTTATTAATAGTAATAAAGCAGGTAGAATAGGTAAGGCGGTTTCATTGCTTATTGCAGGAATGTGCGTTGTTGACTCAATGGCAGTTTCTTCCGTTCTTGGCTACGAAGGATTATTTTTTCTCTTTGGTGTGCCTATAGTCTTATCCTTTCAAAGGAAAATCGCAGGCACGTAGTATATAATTAAATTTCTCCTCTCTTGTTCTAGATTAATTGCTCGATATAAATTATATTCCCATCTTTAGAAACTTACTAATGATTGAAAGACCTATACATCTTGAACTTGTGCATAGAGTTGAATTTACGAGAGATTTATTTTCTCCAGTCAATACTATTCTTTCAGATGTTGTTGCTAAATGTGGGGTTGATCAAGTCTTGAGATGTATTGTTTTTGTTGATGGTGGTGTCGTAGGTGGAAATCAAAATTTACTAAGAGAGATCAGTTCGTGGTTTAATGCTAGGGATGGAGAGCTTGAACTTGTTGATTCTCCGATGGTTCTTCCTGGAGGCGAATCATGCAAAAACGATTGGTCTTTGATACCTGAGATCTGGGATAGTTTAAATGTAAATAAAATTGATAGACATTCTTTTGTTATTGCTATTGGGGGAGGGGCCTTCCTTGATATGGTTGGATTTGCTGCCTCAACGGCTCATAGAGGTGTTAGGCTAATTAGAGTGCCAACTACAAGCCTTAGCCAAGGTGACGGTGGTGTTGGCGTTAAAAATGGAGTTAATTTTTTTGGCAAAAAGAATTGGGTTGGGTCTTTTGCTGTGCCTTATGCAGTGATTAACGATTTCGCCTTTTTAGAAACTCTTGATGATAAATCCAAACGTGCAGGTATTATCGAGGCCATTAAGGTTGCTCTTGTAAGAAGTAAAGATTTTTTCAATGAAATTGAAAAACGGGCTAAGCAATTAGCTAATTTAGATCAAGATGCCCTAGAGTATGTTATTCAACGTAGCGCTGTAGAGCACGTTGATCATATATCTACATCTGGTGATCCTTATGAATTAGGTTCAGCTAGACCCCTTGATTATGGCCACTGGGTGGCTCATAAGCTTGAACAAATTAGCTCTTTTAAAATAGGACATGGGGAAGCGGTGGCAATAGGTATTGCGGTTGATTTAATTTATTCTAAATTGGTTGGAATAATATCAGAAGATGAGTGTTCTCGAGTTTTAAGGCTTATAAAAGAGGTCGGTTTTAAAATCTATTCTGCCGATTTGAAAAAAGAAGAATCAGGTAAGTCAATAATATTACAAGGTTTAGAAGAATTTCGTGAGCATTTAGGCGGCATTTTGACAATTACATTAGTCCCTGAAATAGGGAGGAAAATCGAGGTTAATGAAATGGACAACGATGAAATATTGATTGCTATTGATTCACTCCATAACGAAATGGAGCTGTACAAATAATTTTTTAAAGGATCTTTCTTATTCAGATAGGCCTATTCTAATTAGTAGCATTTTACCGGAAGCATCAATTTCATCGAAAGTGGTCTGTTCGCCTTCAGATTGGTATGCGTCATCAACATCCGACCATTCTTGGCCATCTTCAGATGTCCAAATAACATATAATCCACCTGGTTTTGAATTCCAGGTAACGCTTGCTGTTTGAGATTCTAAATTATATTCAATGTTTGTAATTTCGAATGGAACTTGCCCTGGAGCAGTATCTGGACCATTGGCGTTACTTAATTTGACGGCAATTGAATCCATTGCGCCATCATATATTCTGAAATCCTCCCATGATGCATTAGCGGCATTATCGTTCCATTGGGATCTACCAAGGAAAAAATCAGTATCATTCAGGTCTGAAAGTTTGTTTGGAGTTGATCCTTCTTTAACAAGGTCGCCGTTCTTATAAATGGATATTTTGGACTGGTCACCTTGATCTGGGCCTCCATCAACTGTTACAACCCAATGTATTTGTTCATCCAATGGGTTTGTTGGCCTGCCTCCAAAATCTTGAAGCGTAATGTTAGATTGAGCATTCCATCTAAACTCATTTAGATTAATATCGGATCCTCTAGTAAATGACATATGCATCACATTGTTGGTTGCTGATCCAGCACTAAACACTCTTGACCAATTTTGTGTTGAGTGTTGGGTCGACCAAGTTTCGATAGTTGTACTTTCAAGTGGGTTGAGAAGGTTTGCGGGTAGTCTTACGTAATCCGTATCAGCGCGCCCTCCTCCTGGTAGTGTAACTTTACCATCACCGACTGTTCCTTGATTTTGACCTCCATCTTCAAGTGTTCCGTTTGATCCACTAATAGAGTCTATTAGGACCGTTCCATCACCTCCAGTTTCATCAAATGACCATCTGTGAATTAATTCAGGAAGTTTTGGAGCAGGTAGGCTATTTGGATCAAGTGGATTAGAGCCGTTTTCAAATTCTATTCCGTCACTAATTCCATCCCCATCTGTATCTGTTATTAATGGATTAGTTCCAAGACTAGCTTCTTTTCCATCATCTAGTGAATCTCCATCAGTATCAGCGAGTATTGGTGAAGTTTCGTTGAGAACTTCATCACCATCCAAAATGTCATCATTATCTGTGTCCTGTTCTTCGGGGTCGCTACCAATGAGGATTTCATCAACATTACTTAATCCATCATTATCTTGATCTAATTCAGCGTCTGATGGGTCTTCAGGATCCAAGAAATCATACCGATTCTCAACGGCATCACTTATTCCATCTTCATCAGTGTCTATAGATGCGGTAGGGCCATCAGCGGTGTTTATCTGGATTTGTTCAGATGTTAAGATTCCATCATAAATTCTAAATTCATCCCATGAAGCGTTGGCTGTGTTGTCGCCCCACTGCGATCTTCCTAAGAAGATGTCATTGTCATCAAGTCCTGAAAGATCATTGTCTGTATTGCCTGTTCGAGCTTCAACTCCATTTCGGAACACGGTGACTTGAGTTTCACCATTCGGTCCTCCAACATCATTAATAGTGACGACCCAGTGAACTTTCTCATCTATAGGGTTAGCAGGCGCTCCACCAAAGTCCTGTAGAGTCATATTGACTTGTGCATTCCAGCGAAGCTCATTCTGATTAATGTTTGTACCTCTACTGAAAGACATATGCATCACATTGTTGGTTGATGAGCCAATACTAAAAACTCTAGACCAATTTTGAGCTGAGTGCTGAGTAGACCAAGTTTCTAATGTAGCGTTTGTTAGGGGGCTTAATAAATTTGCAGGTAGTCTTACGTAGTCGCTGTCATTCTTCCCTCCTCCTAAAAGAGTAACTGATCCATCTTTAACCTCCCCGGAATTATTATTACCTATATCAACGATTTCACCATCAGCACCACCAACTGAGTCATTCAAAGTAGTTCCAGGGCCACCGACTTCGTCAAATGTCCATTGGTGAATTAATTTCGCTTTTCCAATCATATATACAGTGAGTTCTTTTTGTTGGGTTACACCTTCACTGTCAGTAGCAGATATTGTGTAGATGGTAGTTTCTTCAGGAGTGACTTCAATTTCTGTTGAATCAGTTACGTCACCAATGTCTTCATCTATTTCTATGCTTTCAGCTCCAACTATATCCCAAGTCAATGTTATGGTGTCACCCTCGTTTATTGGGTTTGATGAAGCATTGAAGGAGTTGATTCTTGGACCTCCCTTACCAAAAGTTGCACGGTCACCATCAAAGCTCTCTTGAACCTGTTCTAAACTTAGGGTCGTATCATGAACTTTAATTTTGGCTATGCTTAACTCTGCAGATAAATTGTCGACACGTGTTCCGTTGTTTTCGTTTTGATTTCCTATGACTATAGGTAGGGGGAGTCCACTTGTGTCAGTTTCGTGAGTGTTGAAAATTGGACCATCATTTTCAGAGTTGGATAATTCACCGTCAACATAAATGGATCGCTCATTAGAAGCGCCATCATATGTTAGTACTAAATGATGCCACTCATTAGTAGTGGGATTGCCACCCCCTGGTTGAAAAGGCATGTCAGCAGCTCCTCCCCATCCTCCTAGTGCGCCCCATGTATTATGATTGCCATAGAGCATTGACCAATTTGTCGCATCTGGTCCACCTCTACGTCCCCAAGCAATGATGGTTTCTTCGGCTGGCACAGATTCATTCCATACCCAGGCTTCTATTGAGCGACTAGCGTTACCGGTTAACGGTGTCGAGTCTGGGCCTACGTACCAATCCATGTTCCCATCAAGTGTAACAGCATTAACGCCATCAATGGTTTCAATATTAGGAGTATCAAATTCAGCTTCAAAATCTCCTGCCAAAGAACCTTGATTTATGATGGTTTGTAGTGGACCAGGGTCTAATCCTGTTAAATCTATATCAATTAATGCGCTTCCGTCTGAAACTATTATTAAAATTGAATCTGTCTGTGAGGCTCCATTAGAATCGGTGGCAGTAATAGTAAATGTTGTTGTTTCTTCGATAGATACATCAACTTCTTCATCATCAGTAACGTCTCCGACTCCGTTATCAATGGTGATACTTTCAGCGCCATTAATTTCCCAGGTTAAGGTGATTAAATCATCCGGACTAATTTGGGTTTCGCTAGAATCAAATGAAATAATTTCAGGTCCTGCTTTGCCGAATTTGTTTTTGTCAGCCTCATAGCTATCAGAAACCTCACTAGCATTTAGGGTAAGATCGTGAACTTTAATCTTTGCTATGCTTAGATCTGCTGAAAGGCCATCATTTCTTGTTCCGTTTGATTCGTTTTGGTTACCTATAACCATTGGCAGAACGAATCCGCTGTCATCAGTTTCGTGAGTATTGAAAATAGGCCCGTCACTTTCACTATTCGTTAGTTCTCCATTAACATATATCGACCTTTCGTTAGACTGACCGTTGTAGGTAAGTACAAGGTGGTGCCACTCATTAGGTTCAGGTGAACCTCCATTAGGGAAAAATGGCATATCTGGAGCTGCACCCCACGCTCCTAAAGCGCCGTAACTAGTATTAGTGCCATATAACATGGAGAAGTTAGTAGCGTCAGGTCCTCCTCTGCGACCCCAAGCAAAAATTGTTTCTTCATTTGGCACAGAAGGATTCCATACCCATGCCTCAATGCTTCTATCTGCGCTTCCAGTTAATGGTGTCGAGTCAGGGCCAATATACCAATCGTTATTGCCATCAAGTGTTACAGCATTAACCCCATCAACTGTTTCTATGTTAGGTATATCGAATTCAGCTTCAAAATCTCCAGCTAGACTTCCATTATTGGTGATGGTCTCTGCCGGACCAGTTTCTTCACCCGTCAAATCAATATCAATTATGACATCTGAATAGACTAAGCTATTTAGATTTAATAAAAATGCTACGGAAAGAGGTGCAAACCTGTTGAATAGAGACAGTTTCATAAGTTTATATTAACAATAATTAAAGTTTAATGAAAGTTTTTTTAAATCTATTAAGAAATTGAGCCCAAGACTAAAAATACTGGGAGCGGTTATTTATTTTTTAACAAGATAAACACACTCAGCCCAGTCATACTCATCAAAAAAACAAAACTTACTTAACCACAAAGTCTTATATTGTAATAGGTTTACTTCGTCACTTTCTATTAAAAGTTGGACATATGAAAAAACGCCAATTTCCTAAATCAACAAAAAATCGTTTTGGAAGGTCTGAAAATAATTAGGATATATAAAATTTAGTAAGATATCGTTAGATTTTTTGTTTTATCAGGTATGGAAGAGGTAGATTTTTTCGAATCTGGCCAATCGATTGTTATTTTTTTTCCAACTAATTCCCTGGAAACAATAATTTGATTAGATGACTGTGATAAATAACCACTTCCAGATTTTATTATTCGTGATATTTTTTTGTTATCATTAGTTTCGATTGATACTTTAGCCCCTATAGCATTAGGGTTTTTCTTACTTCCAATAAGGTCGATTTTGATTTTTGAGGAGTCTTCAATTTTTGGGTTCACGCTGAAAGAGTGAACTGGTCCATCGTTAGTGGTTACTAGTAATTCTAGATATCCGTCACCATCTAAATCTCCCCAAGAAACCGCTTTGCTATCGCCAGGGAGAACTATTCCACTTTCCTCTGCTGTTAATGCTGTGAAATCACCATTTCCGTCACCTATCAATACTAGGCTTAATGCGTTATCCATTGGCCTAGTTTCAATCTGAGGACTATAAAAGTTCTGAGCTAGAAAAATATCCATATTTCCATCAGTATTTATATCTGCCAAAGCGATTCCAAAAGCAGGCGATAATTGGGCCATGCTTGGTAAAGGTTTAAAATCAAGTTTAAGGTTATCATTTTCTGAGGAGTTAATGAATATTCCAGTGCTTAATGTATTAGCTTCAAATTTCTCTGATTTTCCAATTGTAGTATTTGTATATAATTCACTTAGTGAGGCAGTTGCAAAGTTATGAAATGTTTTCATCTTTTCCTTTAAGAAAGGCATGGCTCCGCTTGAGCAGCTAAACCCTCTGTGAGGATAGCATTTGCCCGATTCAAAGCCAGCTTCAAGAAGCTCTGGATCGCCATCCTTGTCAAAATCTCCGTAAAATAGAAGTTCAGGCTCTGTGATGGTTGCTTTGTATTTTGTGTTAAGACCAAAATTAGTGGCTACGATATCGAGGTCGCCATCATTATCTAAATCACAAGCATCTACACCATTCCACCATCCAGTAAGATCCAACTTATTAAATTTCGAATTGGAAAGTTTTCCATTTTTATTTAAATAAACTTTAATTGGACCCCATTCATGCGCGACTACAAGGTCTTGCCAACCATTGCCATCAATATCAGCCCAAACTGATGATGTTACTAGCCCTGTTCTTTGCAGTTCTTTTGATACTTTTAGTGTAACATCATCGAATTTTCCAGATCCATCGTTTTGTAATAATGTTGATTGTGGAGTAACTGGGTATTTTCCAGGAATAGCTCTGCCGCCAATAAATAAGTCTAGGTCACCATCTCTATCAAAATCACACGAAGTTACACAAGACCCACTGTGAAGGTTTTTTGGTAAAGACTCGGTCTGTGCCTTAGTGAATTGCCCTTTTCCGTTGCCTAAATAGAGTCTGTCTTGAAATCTTTGATGATTGGGCGGGGCTTCAACACTTCCGCTGACTATATAGAGGTCTAAATTTCCATCCCCATTAGCTTCAAAGAACAGTGCGCCCATATCTTCGCTACCGGCGTCCGGTATAGCTGGAGTGAAAGGAGTTTCAAGAAGTCTGCCATTTCCATCATTAATTAAAAGTCGGCCAATTGATCCAGTGCTGCCACCTAAGAAGAGATCGTCGTCACCATCATTATCAATGTCGCCTCTAGCAAGCCCAGGGCCTAATTGAGAAAGTTTATTTGGCAGAAGCGGTTGATGCTTGAAATCAGGAAAGGGCTGTTCCCAGTGTGGGCTAATATCACGAGTATGTTCAGTTTGAATAAAAATTGGTCTTATCTGAGCGATTTCTTTTTCTGTGATAGATTTATTTGATGTTGGTTCATTAAAATGATAGTGACAATTTGCATTGAGATTTGAATGTTTTGTCTTTTTTCCATTAGGCCAATCAATAATTAAGGACTTTATTTTTTTTTCATCTCCAAGTCCGAAGTGAATTATGTTTTGATCAGTTGATGAGAATCCCCTGAAAGGGTGGTTGTCTCTTATTTGAATTCCAGATTCAGTAATGAGTTTAATTTGTGCGCCGATTGAATCTTTGTTAAGGCTAGTGCTTGAAAGTTTTAGGGTTATTCTGTTTCCATTAGCCCGATTTTCATAGACTGATACAGGCTTGTTCAGGTTCGTTACAATCAAGTCAAGGTCACCGTCTCCATCCAGATCTGCTCTAGATGCACCATAAGCCATTGATAGTTCGTTAAGCCCCCAATTCTCTGATGTATCTTTAAATTTAAGATCTCCCATGTTTTTGAATGATAGGTTTCTTTCAGGACGAGAGGGGAGGTCTTCATATAAAGACCATTCATTTTTCTCTATAAGAGTTTCTTTACTGATAGGGTTGTCAGAATTATTAAAATTTCTACTAATTCCATTACTAACGAATGCATCTACTAGTCCATCTTCATCAAAGTCAGTAAGTTTAACAGACCACGACCAATCACTGCTATAAAGATTGGAGAAGTAGGCGGTGTCCAGAAATCTATTAGCTTTACCTGCATTGAGAAACATGCAATTTCTCATGTATTGCCTAGGGTCAGCAGTGAGCATAAATTGATTGTTTGCGCCCATTGCACCCATTGAGGTTTTAGATTTGTAGTGTGTCGTTCCTGCCATATCCACGACAAAAAGATCTAATAAACCATCGTTATTAATATCAGCAGCGTCAGCGCCCATGCTGAACCACGGTACGTGGGGTAAATGCATTTTTGTTACATCTGTGAATGTTCCATTTCCATTATTTCTATATAGGAAATCAGGGCCTTCAAAATCATTAGCAATATATAAATCTTGATTTCCATCATTATTAAAGTCCCACCAAGTGACTGAATTTCCTTGCCATGGTTTAATGTTTATTCCAGCTTCAATGGAGGCATCTTTAAATTTTCCATTTTCATTGATCATAAGAAAATCTCGAGCTCCAGCAGTATCTAATTTGAAGCCTTGTGTTGAATTAAGGTTCACTTGAAAGTATTTACTGTAATTAGGAAGTACTTGGTAGGTTCCATCTTTTAGCACAGTAGGTGGGTTTTTAGGCTTGCCTCCTTTACGATAATATCTATGACCTAAAAGATAGGCATCTAAATCACCGTCATTGTCATAATCAGCGAATGCCGCCATAAGAATAGCGCCATTAATGTCCAGTCCAAATTCCTTTGAACTTTCTTTGAATTTTCCTGTGCCGTCGTTAATAAATAGTTGATTTGGCGAATCGTAATTGCAGGTATATATATCAAGATCTCCATCCCCATCGATATCAACTATTGGTGCTCCTGCCGTCCAGCTATCTCCACCTGTTAAATTAGCCTCAACTGTATTATCTGAAAAAGTGAAGTTACCCTTATTAAGATAAAGCTTGTTATGGCCAGGTCCATTAGCGATAAAAACGTCCACAAGTCCATCATTGTTAAGGTCCCCCGCAGAAGAGCCTCCGCAAGCAAATGCAGAAACGTAAATTCTTTTTAAAGGGTGGGACTTATCAATTGGTAAAATAACTTCTATTCCTGATTTTGATGATTCGACCTTTTTGAATAAGTTTTCAACCGTAGGTTTTCTAATTGGTAAAGGTTTAACAGAATCAGCTTTAATTTGTTCACTTGAGAGAGACGGGCTCAATGAAACTGCAGCAAAAAAAATGAAAATTTGTATAATATAAAGCATGATTTTCTTTTTATTTATCCCTTAAGTAAAATAAGAGGGGGCCGTTATTTTGAGCAAATATAAGTTCTTTTTTTCCGTTATTGTTTATATCTAGTGCAAATACTTTACGAGTATCACCAGAAATTGAAATTCCTGATTTCTTATGAGGTAATGGGGTGTATTCGCAATTGCCTTTTCCAATGAGGATTAATGATAATCCACCATCCATTCTTCCTGTTTCTCTTTGTGGTCCATAGAAGTTATGAGCCATTATTATATCGGTTATTCCATCATTGTCTACATCATCGAAAGCGAAACCAAAAGAAGGTGAAATTTGAGATTCAATTGGAAGTTTCGTAACCTTGAATTTATTGTTTTCATTAATAAAAACACAATGTTCTAAAGTGTTTACTTCATATCTTGAAGCTGAGCTAATAGCAGAGGGTGTATATATCTTTGTGAGACTGCTAGAAGCAAAGTTATGGAATGTTTTTAACTTATCATTAAGAAAAGGCATTGCCATTTTTGAACAACTAAACCCACGTCGAGGCACTAGTGCATCTCCCTCGAACTTTGCTTCCACTATGTCGTATTTTCCAGATTGATCAAAATCTGAAAAGTATAATAATTCGGGCTTATCTTTTGATGCTTTGTATTTGGTATTGAGCCCAAAGTTTGTTGCGACTATGTCCAAATCTCCATCATTATCTAGATCAAAGGTTTTAAGTGAGTTCCACCACCCTTTATGTTTTTCTAGACCGCTGGAAGTGGTTATATCTTTTAGTTTGCCGTTTATGTTTTTATATAATTTTATTGAATTCCATTCACATGCAAAGACAATTTCATCTGTTCCATCATTGTCAATATCTGCTGAAGTTACGTCATTTGCTAGTCTTACTTTTTTAAGAGAATCTTGTGTGTGTTTTTCGAATTGCCCATCCCCTTTATTTATCATTATGTATGACTCTTCTGAGTAAGGGTAGCTTCCTGGAATTGAAGAGCCAGCTACTACAATATCAAGTTTACCATCTTTATTGATATCTATTGTGCAAATTGAGCTAGTTGGTGTGTTGGGAGGTGTATAACCATTTGAAATTGTTAGATTTCCTTTTCCATCATTTAAATAAAGTCGATCGACGTATGCTGCACTCGCTTTAGGAAATTCATTTGAACCTGAAGAAACGAGTAGATCTAGATCATTGTCAGAATCGGCATCGAACCACAATGAGTCTGAGTCTTCATGTATTGTATGGCTAAGAAAAACATTAGATTTAAATTCAATGAATGTGCCGTCTATATTTTTGAATAACCTTGACGGATTGTTTGCTGAACCTCCCATGAAAAGGTCAGTGTCATTATCTTTATCGAAATCCCCCCATGCTAATGTTGGGCCTTTAGTCGATTGCCTATTAGGTAAAAGGGGTTGGTTTTTGAAATCATCAAAGTTTGATTCGCTATGAGTTATTTTAGCATCACCAAACCTTTTATATATAGGGTTGGTATCTCTTATATTAAGATTGTTTTGTGTTGTAGGTTCTTTAATGATTATTTTTTGATTAGCCTTAATTGATTTAAAATGTTGAATATTTCCGCTACGCCAATTTACAATTAATTCATCAACCTTTTCATTGTCTTTTAACCCAAATGACAATATTGGTTCATTAGAGGACAGCCAACCTTTGACCGGGTTAAGCTCTTTGATTTGAGTTTCATTGCCTGACTTTATTTTAACAGTTGCGCCTACTCCGTGTGTGTTTTTTTTGTTACCAATTAAAGTAATGGAAATTCTGTTTTTTGTTGAATTGTTTCGATAAATTAGTGGTGCTGAATCAGCATTATTTACAATTAGATCAAGGTCGCCATCTCCATCAAGATCTGCAGTAGAGGCACCAAGAGATACTCCGTTGTTGTCTAAGCCCCATTGCTCTCCAGATGAGATAAATTTCATGTTGCCATCATTTTTAAAGGCTAGATTTTTTTCTTTTCTCATTTTTTGTTCAGACCAAAACTTCCTCCACTGAGGGCTTCCGCCTTTGAAGCTTTTGTCTGCAAATATTGAAAGGTCGGAATTCATGCTGTCTCTGATTACGCCATTGGTTACAAATAAATCGGTTTTGCCGTCACAATCAAAATCTTCTAATCTGGGGCTCCATGACCAATCTGTGCTTGCAATTCCAGCTAGGTAGGCTGCTTCGAGCATTTTATCAGTCCCTGAATTAACATATAATGAGTTTCTCATGTATTGGCGCGGCTTGGCGTATTCAAGGAACCAGCCCATGTCATCCATATTACCCATCATGACTTTTTCCCGGTAATGACTTGTGGCAGCCATGTCAGTTGCAAATAAATCAATTAAACCGTCATTGTTTATATCAGCAGAATCTGATCCCATTGAAAACCATGGAGTATGAGGGAGTGTTGATAAAATTACATCCTCGAAGACACCTTTACCATTGTTTTTGTAAAGTATATCTGGTCCGGTAAAGTCATTAGAGACATAAATATCTGGATCGCCATCGGAATCGTAATCCCACCAAGTTGCACTCAATGTAAAATAGTTTCCCTTTATGCCGCACTGACTAGTTCTGTCTACAAATTTACCATTTTCGTTAATGAAAATTCTGTCAGCTTGACCAGCCTCAGTTTTATGAATTTTTTTATTGGGTAAGTAGATGAATTGCCAGAACTCTGCTAAGGAATCTGGGATAACGGGTTTCTCTGAACCGTCACTTTGTTTTATAAAGTCTACACTAAATTTCGTGCCAGGTGGAGGTAATTTTGTAGTTGTTGCTAAATATACATCAAGATCGCCGTCTCCATCAATGTCAGCAAAATTCATATTCATGCTGGCACCTAAGTGATTTAGTCCTAGTTCATCTGATTTATCGGTAAATGTTCCGTCACCATTGTTAATATAAAACTTATTAGGCGTCATATATCCGCAAGCATAGATATCTAAGTCATTGTCTCCATCAATATCAACAAATCCTGCTCCAGTTCCCCAAATGCTGTCATCTTCAATTTTTGCAGAAGAAGTAACATCAATGAAGTTAAAATTTCCCAAATTTTTGAAGAGTTTATTTCCTCCTGAAGGTCGGGTTATGTAAATGTCAGGAAGCATGTCTCCATTATAATCACCGGTAGCGAT
>CESM01078847.1_pt1 | contig 17447 bp, 26 predicted proteins | sample 361421 | NCBI WGS metagenome assembly CESM01 (sample SAMEA2622219, study PRJEB7988) | marine metagenome | isolation source: saline water (ENVO:00002010), including | reverse complement strand
TATGCAGAATCTAATTGAGCAGCGTTCTGCGCTGCAGTACCCATTGAACTTAATGCACTCCGGTTAACGCCTTGTCCTATATTGATAAGGTCATTAAGTAATTCTTCGTTAGCCGCTTTCTGATCGATACGGGCAGTATTAACCGCCTGAGTACGTCCAAGCGTAGTGTTTCTGTCCATGGCTCGCTTCAACTCGATTTTCTGCGCGTTTGTTAAAGCTCCCATGCTTTCTAATCCGTACCGCTCCTTATTCCGGTCTGAAATACCTCTCGTAAGTGCTGACGCCGTCTCAGCATCTTCCACTGCTTGATCGATTAAAGATGTATCTGTTTTCGCTTTTTCAACAAGTTCGCGTTCTTTGTCAGCCCAGTTCTTACGCCATTCCAGGTAATCATCTCTGGTCATATCGGCATAGGCTTTTTCCGGATCATTTACAGCAGGGAGCCCTAGAGAATTAGTAGAAGCCCCACCACTGTAACCCCCCATACCAAAGGGACCACCTGCACCAGCCATTGCTCGACTTACCTGTTCTTGCTGTTCTGGCGTTAACGCACTTTCGTTTGCGGGAGGGTTTTCTCCGGTGCCTTCAACGCCGCCCGTTGTGCCATCTTGTGGTTCGTTGAGATTTTCAGATTCAGACATTAATTAGCTCCTCCTCCAAGCGCCAGCAGCAGCGCGTTTAGGGTCATACGGTGAACCTGGAGGATAAGGGTTAGTATTAAAATGCTTACCTAGTCTTTCCCCGAAGCTACCGCTCCCGTGCCAATCGTCTCCAGCCATTTTATTACTTATCCCCTGAACAACATAAGCCGTGCCTAGTTCACCAAGCATCGCGTTTCTTGCCATTCGTGTTTTGTTATTAGCGTCTGCTTGCGCTAATTGTTTGCTTGTTTGTATTGACGATAGATTTGCCAGACCACTTGCTGCATCTGATGCCTGTCCTCGACGCATTCCAATTGCTTCGGAAGCAGCTTTATTCGAGATATTTTTACCGATACGATTCGCCTCATTGAACTGACCAGTTAACGCCATAGTCTGATCATAAGAAACGTCTGTATTAGTCCGTGACAAATCATCATAAGTCTGCCCACCTGCTCCGGTTTTAGTTAAGGCTTGCATTGCATCAGCGTTTGAAACGCGCCTTGCTATTTCGGTCGCGTCCTTGCTATCAAGCGCCTTCTCTGCTTTATCTAACAGCAAAGGACCGTAGAGATTGTTAAAATCGGTTTTATTTGCAAGCGCAACCGACGCATTCATTTTTTGTGACTCGGTCGGTTTATAATCTTCCCGTTTAGGTCCACAGCCCATAACTAAATCCTTTTTACTAAAGTAGCGCCAGCGTAGTTATACCCTCTGGCTTCCAGTTTTTCTTCTGTTCGCCGCGTTCTAATGCGACTGGTTATGTCAAATACAAGTGCCTTCGCACCTTCCTCTAATGCCCACGCTTCAAAAGCATCAAGCAACTTATCAAAACCGCCCCGGCTTCTTGCTTCCGGGAGGATGTAACAAGTCTCTTCATAAGCAACCAAGTCATTACCAAGAAAAGTCGGTCCGACTGAAGCAAACAAAACGCCGACAGGACTTCCTTCTTGTGCTATGACAAACAGTTTTTTCTGTTCGTCTGCCATAAAGTCAATAACCCTTGCAGCCATCTTCTCTCGATCAAAGTCCATATGTGAATAAACGGACTCTTTCCAGAAGACTTCTGCTCCATAAAGGATTACCTGCATATCATCAGGTATTGCATCTCTAACAACGAGCCATTTAGGATCGTGTAAAGACTTATCCCCGTTCTCTTCCGTAACGATTTCTTCTTGTTGCTCTGCCAATACCACCATAATTAACCTTCCAAACCACTCCTTGATCTGCCTGTCTTGCTCTCCGCTCGGCAATCTCTACCGCCTCTGCAAAAAGCCCACTGTAAATTCCTGCCCCTTGTAAATCCGACCAGTCTCGCCCAGGCATTCTTAACAACCGGAATAAAGCACCGTTCACAACTGCATCACGGTATTCATTCATTACCTGTTCATCGCAAGAAGTTGAACTATGCGTCGGTTTTAACTGAGCCCGGATTATGACGCTTGACGTTGTTGTGTCACTTGGAACAGGTGCTAGCCAGACTAGCGATCCACTTTGCTGCACATAAAATTCCGGATCACCGTAATGATCACTGTCACGCCATTTAGGTTTTCGTTGTTCCAGTAACTCGGTGCTTACTGGTTCTAATGTATTACCCTCGAAAGTAGCCCAGGTTATTCTGTGTACAGTTGTTCCTGTAGGTGCCTCAAGGTCATACTCGTAAGTATTTGCTACAGTAGTAATCGGATCGAGTTCAAGTTGATAGACGCCAGTTCTTTCACAGAAATCAATAGCCGAAGCTCGGACGGTACTTTCTATTAAAGTATCGGGGCACCCAATAACCATCGGTAGGATTTCGGGGAGTAATGTCTCGTAACTAATAGCCATGTTATACCGCCGTTAGTTGTTGTTGTTCGATGTTAGGATTACCTGTTGCGTCAAGTTGCCCTTTACCGGTAACGGATACTGTAAACAATTGATAATGCGAAGCTGCCCGTTGTTGACTCGGAGCAAATTCCGAATCCTTCATGTACGCCATATACAGCACGTAATTTAATAACGCATTAGCATAAACATCCGGAACCCCGAGATTGCCGTTTAAAGCAACTGTTGCAGGGTTTGCAGAATAAACAATCTCAAGATAGGCGTTACCCGCTACTCCGGGATAAACGTAGTAGTCGCGCGGATTATTCGGGTCATAAACCCAGTGTTTAACGACCGTTGTATGTGCTGCACTTCCAGTAACTGCAGGGTCATGCCAATCAGGTGTTTGAGAATCCAGAACCGAGCGGTCTACTAACCGGACAGACCTTCCTCCTGTACCGCTGCTCGCTGCTGACATATTTCGGACAACGCCAAGTAATCGGTTCCCTCCTGCGGGTATTGCTTGTTTGGTGCCAGTAACCAATGTAACAGTAGCATTAGTCGCAGTAGCATCAGGTTTCATCAAGGCAATTTCGCGTTGTGCATCATTAACCCAGAGTACAAGTTCACTGGTTACAGGCCATCGAACTCCTGCTGTGTCTTGTAATACTGCTTGTGCCCTATCAACAACACTTTGAACCGTTACAGTCATACGCTACCTATGAATTAAGAATTGATTCCCACGCGGCCTTTCGAGTATCTCCGTCAATGGTCTCACCCATAATCTTGTTAACGACTGCGGCTTTAGGTACACCGTCAGCGTTGAAATTTTCAGGATTGCCATCTTCCATTAGCACTAGCAATGCTTTAGTAAGCTCATCAGCAATAGGGGCGGAAACAGGTTCTTCTGAAGCATCGCTCTGTTCAGGCGAAGTTATTTCAGCTTCCGCTTTTACTTCGACCGATTCGTCATTAGCAGAGGTTATTTCCCTAGCACCCATCTGGATTGCAATAAGACCGATTTCCTCACTAAGCTCTCGTGGAACGCCAGGTTCAAACAAAACCGCAGAGCCTCCGAGCGTTGTTACTCTTAAAGGTTCATCACTGATTATCTTCATGATTTTTTATATCTCCAGAAATGAAACCCCCCCTCCGGTGATTAAAGAGGGGGGGATCAAGGGGGTCATTACCCTACAATAAGGTACATAGTTAACGTACCAGTTGTAGCGCCAGTAGCAGGTGCTGCTTGTACTGTCACATCAATTGTGTCATCAGCAGTAAATGTTACTGGGGCGGTTGCTGTACTACCATGAGTAGCGTTACCTATTGCAAGGCTAGAGGCTGTGCCTCCAGCTTGACCAATAGTTGAGCCATCAATCATAGAAGCAGCTGCGCCACCATACCCAACGTCTAAGACGATAGAAGGTGAACCACCCGTGTCAAGGTCAGTTGTAGTTAAAATAACTCCGTAAACTGTCTCGCCTTTGAATACATCACACAGCTGGACTATGTCATTTCCAGCAAGTGCGGCAGAGATTGAATACGATCCTATCCGAACCCCAAGGTTTCCCTGGGGAAAGTTTTGGAATGCTGAGTTCCCAGATATAGCATCAGATGTAAAAGTCGCCATTAGTCAGTCCTCCTATTGGGCAGTGTCAAGTGCGATCACGCCAAAGTCCTGTACTGAGCCACTTGTGTCGCTGTTGTACTTAGGCTTTCGGAGACCGAAAATTTTACCAACACTGATACCCGACTGATTTCCATAGTCAAAAGTATCTTCGACCATTTCAGGCAAGCCAATGTCAGCAAGGGCTAATGCTTGTGCTCCGCAGAATAGGGCACGTCCACCGACTATGTCAGCGTTGGCTCCCCATTTGTAACCGGCAGCACCAGCGTTAGAGCTAGTTCCAGTAGTAGCGCCAGATGTATTAAATACATGACGGAACTCGTGGATCATTACGCCGTCAACCATCAATGAACTTGTTCCTGCGAACAAACCGTTTGAAGGTCCACGAACGCCAGCGTTTCTTACATTCGCCAGAAAGTCAGAATCAAGTTTCAGATCTGCCATCTGTTGAGGAGTAACAAACATATGGAAAGTTTCCTGATTACCCGCGCCTCTGATACCACGGATATAGTTGTCCTTGGCGTAAGCTTTCAGGTTTACGATGGTCTTGTACTCTATGACATCAGTAGCAGCTACTGCAGTAGTGTCACCAGCTACCAGCCCGCTAGAGTTATCCCAACGTCTGTGCCTGTCAGCTGTAGGAGCAGAAACGTCTGATGCAAACTCAAGATCCACAAGCTCATGTCCGGCATTAGCTGAAGTGTTTCTCAGCGCACCAGTATTCTTGTGAGTATAAGCAACACCTGACAGTGTTAAGAATGCTAGCTGGTCGCAACGATCAGCCATTGCATATGCTAAAGCATCACGAGACTGCTCACGGAAATTAACAACAGTCTTCTGATCAGTCATACGACCAGCGATCCTGTTTGCAAATCTCAGTTGGTCTAGCTCGATGCTAATGTCAAAGGCACGCAATGCTTCTTCATTACCTTCCAACGTGTTGTCTCCGGTAATACCATCTCCGGTCATGTCAGCAAGCAATGTAATATTTGCTTTTGTACCTTTCTGGTTCTTTGTCAACTCAGTGACACGCTGAACCATTGCGTTAGAACCTGAACCAGCGAACTGGTTTATGAAAGACTGGTTTCTTGCGACTTTCCAAAAGTCACGAGACCACGTCTGTAATTGGTCGCCAGTAAGCGTACCAAAATTAGTTGTAGCCATGATGGGCCTCCAAAAAATAGACAAATTTATGCAGCACACACTGCATCTCATTAGCCGACTTAAAGGAGCGGCTAATCCGTTATTCACGTATCGTGTGAAGACGAATCAGCGATTTTTAACGAGGTACGGCCTCGACAGGTTTAACGTCTTATGTGCAGACGAAAGTACGTTTTTTACGGCTACGGGCCGATCAGTTATCGTACTGATAGACGAAGGTAGTAAAATATTAGTTTAGTATTATTTTAAATGCAACACCTTATTTTTCTTTAAAAGCTTCGTTATATGCTTCATAGGCTTCGTTTGCGGCTGTACTCGGATCATCTGCAATATACCGGCCTTTTGCATCTCTCGCCCGTCTACGGGGCTTGACCTTTAATACTTCGGGGCGCACATTTTCATTAACTGTTTTTTTCTTGAAGCCTATAACCGGCAAACTCGCCAGCCATTTAAGCACCTTCATTATATCCCTCCACCTTCTTATCTTCGGCTAAAGCACCACTAAATACTTTTATGTTGGTATCCGGAATTTTTTTCGACCAATGCGCCTCTTTTACGTGATAGACAATGACCAACGCTTCACAAGCAGGGCATGAAAGGTTTGTCATCATGTCATGATCTTCATCATCTTCAAGATCCGAATCACCTCCCCAGATAAGTTCATGCTCACAATGCCAGCAATTCACTTACGAACCATCCTTGCAAACGCATAACCGATCACAATGCCAACGCATAGTTCAATCACTTAAAGGATATCCCCTCTAAGGCGTTTCAAAGTAGCTTCAGGAAGCGCATCAAACTCTTCCTCGGTCATAGTCGAAAGATCAATTGATTTTTCGCCGTGCTGAGAAGAACTTTCGCCGGGTAATTCCGGGGGTTGCGCCTCTGCAGCTTTCAGTTTCTTATTAACCTGTGCCCGTTTCTTGGAAAGCTCATCCGTTTTAACAGCACTTTGAGACAAAGTAGGCGCATCACTGTCTACCGCATCAAGCTCATGGTCTTTAACGACATACTTAACGGCTTTTCCTAACGCATCAACTGCCTCATAACCTTTCATAATGAACGCATCACGCAATTCAATTACTTCGTTGGTGTATTCCTCGTTAAAGGATTCGGCATTTCTGTCAAAAACAGGGTACGCTTCTTCCATTGCGTTGGCAGCTTGCTGTAAAGCTGTCATCTGGCGGTCTTGATTTACGGTCTGGTTCATTTCCTGCCGCATTTCAAACTCAAGCGCCTTCCTTTCGGCCTGACGAATCTCTCTTCGTAGTGCTACCGCCTTATCTGTTTCGCCATCGAGCACCATATTCTGGTATTCAGTCTCTTTAGTGTCGAAGTCGTACTCTTCTGGAGCTTCTTCACTCTTCTGACTCGCTGCGTTTATCTCATCAAGCTGTTTTTGTAGGGCTTTCTGCTTTGCAAGCACCTCATCAAGCCGCGCTTTCGGCACCATAGGCGATTTTTTCGCTGTTTCCGGCTCCGGTTTCGCGGGTTCTTCCTCTACTTCGGCAGTTTCTTCGGCTTCTGCTTCCGATTCTGCTGGTTCTTCAGCTTCTTCTTCGACTTCTGCTTCCGATTCGGCCTCTGCCTCTGTTTCATCTTCCGATTCTGCGGTTTCTTCGGCCTCGGATTCCGCAACTTCGGCCTCTTCCTCTGTTTCTTCCGGCTTTTCTTCTGCTACTTCTTCAAAACTTAGGTCTAAAGCAGGAGCATCGTCGTCATCAGGTGCATCTGCCCCAGGCATAACCATAAATTGCATATCATTTTGCTCCTCAGTAGAGGCTTCTTCCTTTTTCTTACTCATTTAAGAACTCCTGTTAGAATTTTGAAAAGCAGCAGTTGCCAATTTCGTGGCCGCAGCTGTCTGAGACTGCTCGCTTCGTGACGCATTACTTGCGGATGCAAGTTCTCTGCGAAGATCCAGCTGGTCCTGATTCATCTGGATCTGTGCTTGCAGTTCTGCCATCTTGATCTGAGGATCAACCTCGGACATATCCTGTACCTTCGCAATATTGACAGCCGATTCGGTCTGAATCTTACGAACTTCAGCTTCCAGCTTCGCAATTTCAAGCTGCAGCTGCTGCATCGCAGCCTGTTGCTGTATCGCCATTGCTTCTGCCTCTTCGGGCGATGGTGGTTCCTGGCCGGTAGCGACTCTTATGCGTTGTGCTAGCTCGCCTTTTCTAGCGAGATGGCTATATTCAACGATTGCATCGTCAGGTATCTGAACACCAACCTGCCGCAAGTTAAGTGCTTCGGCAAACTGCACTTCATCAAACGAATCACGAGCAGGTGCTGTGGCAATAATTACGTCGTACTCACCAACCATCAAGTTGTTAATAATCTCGCCTTCAGGTGTGACTTCATTCAGTACCATTTCTTCCCGAGGTTTAAGAGGGCTGTCCTCATTCGTTACCTGAACAACCCGTTCCTCTGTATAGAAAGTCTGAATAAGGTTCAGAATTTTTTCAGCAAGGTACTGACGTGCTTTTTTAAGATTATCAAGCGGCACCTGTATCATGACTGCACCGCGATTCTGTTTCGCCTGAATAGCAACCCCTGAAACCTCGGCACTGTCGGTGCCTAACATCGAATCATTGATACCACTAATAGCCTGGATATTAGCCGCTGCTTTTTGTGCAATACGGTCCAGTCCAGTCGGAATCTGATTCGCACCGATTTTTACTGGCGGGTTTGTACCACGGGCATACTCAAGTACCAGACCGGTTTGCGCTCCGTGTTCTTCGAGATCATCCGGTGTCATACCAACTAAGGAGCCGCTTTCTACCATCCAGCCGCTGTTCGCAGTGGTATTCACAATATGCAGTTCCTGACTCGCAATCTTATTGAGTTGTTCCTGCGGAGACAGAAGGTTACGCACTACACCAAAAGGTCTGCCTCTTCTGAAATAGCAGAAGAACGGGACGATAGTAAAATCAGAATAAGGAGACCAGTCATCGTGCAATACCACACGGTCACATGTAACAGTCCATCTGATTTTGCGGATCACTTTGCTGACAATCATCAAGCCATATTCTTTCGCAAATTTTTTACACTTGTTTTCTTTCCAGGCATCGGGGCACTGCCGCTGATCTCCTGTATTCGGGTCTACGAAAAAAGATGCACGGGTCAGCTTCTTTTGCTGCCGCTCGATTACGCGCAGGGCTTTTACATTTCTGTATTCTTCATCACCCGGAACACCTGCCCCGTAATGACCGTCACCGTTTTCAGTATCGCCGTAACGGGTCTCCTGATATTCAACTGAATCAGGACCGAACGACATACCGTTCTCGGCAACAAACAACAGACGTTCCGCTTTCTTCTTGCCGTAAATCTCTTCAATCTCATCGAGGGTCATCCACTTTGTCTCGAAGACTTCGCTCCAGGTCTTGGGATCAGAGTCCTTCGCATCCGGATCGATGAGAATATCTAACGGATCTTTAGCCGTGATACGGATCTCGCCTTCGACGTGGTCACTGAAGTCCATGCGAACGTCAAAGTATCCGCGACCGTCCATAATGAGTCCGTCGCTGAATACCTGTTGCTCAACCCAATCCAGTTTGTTGTTATCAGCAATCTGCATATACAGTTTGGTCAACGTATGTGCGACTTCTTCGCTGCCGCCTCTTCGTGGTTTAAACTGAACATCGGCACGGCGAGTAGACTGCTCACCGAGTATTGTATTAATAGTAGGAAGAATCGTATTCACCGTAAGAGCAGGGCGGCCTTCCTGTTCTAACGCCGCCTCATCCTCCGGGTCCCATTGTTCACCCTGATAATAGGAATCACATCTTTGAGCCATACGGACGTAATCCAGATGGCCGTTGTCTCGTGCGCGTTCGTATCTCGCCCACTGTGAACGTGTGATCTCTTCTTCTTTAGCTGGGGAAATTTTCTGTTCTTTCATGATTATGCGCTCATTGCAGATTTAGTGCGTTGCTCACTTTTTAATAATCGGGGTAGACGGTCTCGCCAGGATGGGATGTGTTCGATTTTTTCAACAAACGTTGAAAACTCCGTCATCATCAAACCAATCCAGGCTAACGCATCAACCTGATCGTCATGGACACCATTTGGAAATCGCAACAGTTCAGCCACCAAAGGTCCGGTAAAATGTTCTTCTCTTGGCACAAACACCATGCCTTGTTGCATCCGACCCTGGATTGCTCTGGCACGCGCTTCCTTATCTCTCCGGCCAGTTTTTAAATCTTTAAAATATGCTTCGTAGAGTCCACGCTCCCGAACTCTTTTTTCAAGAAACGGCCCAAGCGCCATTTCAATATGTCCTTTCTCTATCCCTATGATCGAAGGCTTCCATACTTCGTAGAGATCAAGAATCTGTTCAACCAGTTCAAACCCGTCGAACCTGCCTCTGACCATATCAACCACGTACATCTCATCCGCTTCACTGACACCAACAACGATGCCTACGGTCCAGTCATTACGATCCTGTTTACCGATAGCAAGATCCCACGCGCAATAAAACTTCATGCGGTCCAGATCGATATCATCGCGGTCGTAATACTTGATCATGCTACGCGTAAAATAATCACCGTCATCTGCAACGGGATTCTGTTGATACAGTGCAGACCAGTCTCGCGGTCCGACTGCTTTTTCAATTCGCGCCAATGCTCCCTCATCGTAACGTTCAGCATGGAGCGGTTCGCCAGCCTTCCTGAATTCTTCATCAACCTCGGCACGGGCAGGGTAGTTCACGACTTCCCACTGCTCTCCGTGGTCCGATGCTGCTTTTAATAACCGACCTGCAAGATCGTCATCGTGCCATCTTGTTAAAATTACCAAGACGCCGCCGCCCGGTGCTAGCCGGGTGTACGCAGTTGACGTATACCAGTCCCAGGTGCTATCCCGTGCGTTCGTTGATTCTGCATCGTCACGGTTTTTAATCGGATCATCGATTACGAGAACATGCGCTCCCTTACCCGTGATACCGCCCCCGACGCCCGCTGCCACATAGCCTCCGCCAGTGGTAGTAAGCCACGCTTCTGCACTCTGGCTTTGAGGGTCGAGCCGAGTTTTAAAAGCGGTTCGGTAACCTTCTTCACGAAGGAGACCACGGACTTTACGAGAGAACGCCATTGCGAGCGAACCCGAATAAGAGCAAGAGATAAATTCGTGCGTTGGGTTTCTACCCAGATGCCAAGCTGGGAACGCCACCGACGCAAGCGTGCTTTTACCATGTCGGGGCGGCATGAATAACATAAGTCTAGGACTTTTCTTTTCAGCGACATCACGGGAGAACTCCTCTAGTCGTTTACAGATATCTTTGTGAACCCATCCTGCTAGGTAATCAGGATTAAACCGTTCTACAAAAGGTAATAATCGTTTGCGTGTCAGGAACCGCAGAGCAAGTTCCGCACGCGCTTTCTCTTCTACTGTTTCTTCTTTTGGTGTTTCCGGTTCGGGGCTTGCGGGCAGTGGTACTTGCTCCGCGATCTCCGCTTTGCAATACACGCAGAGTCGGTCGTCGCCCGAATACAACGTTTCGGAATGGAGCTTTTTACAGCGAACGCATTCGACCTTTTTGATTTCCATCAGACTCCGTATTCTTTCGCCATACCCTGATCGACAAGCGCCGTATTCAGATTCTTTCCGTCTGCAATGAGTTCCCCAAGCAACCGACCGTACTTACCGGATTTGTCTTTATGGGTACGGATCAATACTTCATCTGCCGCGTCGAGGTGGTCATGCAACCAGTCCCGCGCTTGCCGCGCCTTCTCTTTCTCTTCCTCAGTACCGCCTCTTATCTCAGGCGTGTTAATACCGAAAAGACGTATCTTTTCTTTACGGATAACGATATTGAGTCCAAGGTCGATGTCTACGGTGCAAGTATCGCCGTCATAAACGGAGTGAACTTTTGACACTTTATATGTATACAATGTATGGAGCATCAATACGGCTTATACGGACTGTTCTTACGCCCAGTCTTAATAATCGCGTCTGATTTCGTCTTTATGTTCCTTTTTGGTTTCCTTTTTGCCGTAGTTTTTGGCTTTCGAGTTCCACCGCCGCGTGTCTTACTAAATACGTTTGCCATTTCAAAAACTCCTATTGGTTTATGGGTGGATCTTCTTTAGGGGGAATATAAATATACTTGGAATGTTTATTTTGCTGACGTTGGTTTGCTTGCCCTGACTGACCTGATTCTGCTTTCCTACGTTTCTGGTCTCCGGAGGCTTGCCTGGGCATATAAACGTACTTCGCTTTTTTATTCTCTGTCATGTCAGTCTCCCTGAGGTTCAAGATAGTTGATGTCTTTCCCTGCAATCTTTAACAGGTCTTCGTCACTCATACGCTCAAGCTGCTTCGTACCATTGATATTGATATTTATCTGCGGGCCTTCTTCTGGTGCTGCAAGACCGTGAAGCTTTACTAATGAGTCGGTGGTGTTCTTCATTTCGGTTGCGTTGGCTGATGAGTTGTATGCTTCCATATACATCATGTGCGCGTGCTGATTTGTGAACTTCACTTCTTCACGCATCTCGGCGCGGAAATACTCAATCGCTTTTTGAACCTGCGGGAGCTTTGCAGCAGCGTAGGTTGTTTCGGGGCTTGCGTACCCTGCACCACGTCCGGCTGCAGCAATCGTCATACCCGATACGATAAGCGACACCAGTTTTTCCTGCTGTATGGTCAACGAACCGCGTGCGATGCCCATGTAAGGCAAATGCGATTGAAACTCTGTATGTTCGCTGACCGTTGACTGCGGTTCAGTGAACGGTTCCGCTGCTTGTTCCGTCATATTCAAGTTGTTCGTTATTTAGCTGAACAAAAACGGGTGCGCCTTCAACATTAGATGAGGCTAACTCCGCAATAAATAATTCCGCATCTTCCTCAGAAATGCCTTTTGCGATGACAAGCTCTACGCATTTCGAGTAGTTGTAACAAAGCACCTCTGTTTTTCTACAAATAGTGGTGCCTATTATGGCTTTGTCGAGTCCTGCGATTGCCATTAGTTCTATTTCCATTGTCGGAAATAATAGTCTGGGTATTATTATTCCGCAAGTAAAATATTTACTAGAAATTTTTCCTCAGAAATTTTTTTGAAAATATAGGTCTATATCGCTCACTCATCATCTCCCTAAAAGCCAAAAACCAACCCCAAACCCCGGATCGTAAACCGTGGAACCTTGTCCCGAATTCGCCTAAGGAACCTTGTCCAAAAAAGCAAAACATACTCTCTACGTTCGCATGGTCGGTTTGGGGAGTAACTTAAATCAATATAGGAGCTACACCATGAACATACCAAAGGTCACCATCCCCACTAAGAACAAGGCAGCACTAAAGAAAGTAGCAGACTTCGCCAAGAACAACTGGAGAGAGATCGCCGTCGCAGCTGTCACCATCCTAGTAGTCGAGGACCTAGACGACCTCGCAGACCTCGTTGATGAATAACACCAAGCCCCTCTTCGGAGGGGTTTTTTTATTTACCGTTTTTTTACCGAAAGGGAGTGCCACTATGATACTGAATGCCTACATCTACATCCTGCGAATCCTACGCATCCGAACTTACCCGATAACGAAGCGACACCCACTGTTCTGTTCCGGTGTGTTGGTTCGAGACTCAGACATCGACAACCTCTACGACACCGATAGATAAAGACAAGCCGATCATGAATCGCTGACGCGATCCCTGGTCGGTTTTGTTCGTGAATCCAATAATCGAGGAAACTAACATGAAAACTACCACGTTCAAGAACATCGCAATCCTTTCGCCTTTCGAGAACATCATCGTTGGGAAGAACAAGCGGAACCAGAGCTTCTCATTCCCAGTGAAAGACCGCGCTGAAGCATCGAGAATCGCCAAGAAGATCATGCAGAAGAGCGGCAAGGTCACGCTCAACGGATGGGCACCGTACAAAGCCTAACATCGAACCCGGTTCACGGTCTGTGGATCGGGTTTTTTTGTGCAATCCACCATTAAAAGGAACCGAGATGAATGCACATCAGAAAGAAATACAGATCATCCTATTCTGGGCGATCTGGTTCATGCGATCACAACTGCCGAAGGGAGAAAACCCATGAAAAAACTGCTACCGACTTTCATATTCATCGTGCTGTTTGCAATGTCAGCAGCACTAGGCTTCGGGTTGGTGTGGATGCTGAGTACAATCAGTGTCGCAGCACACCCGATCATCACAACGCTATGCTTCTTTTCAGGCTGTTGGGGTATTACGGCTATATTTTACTTCGTAATCACATATATCAGGGAGCACTTATGACCGTGATCCACGATCCACGGCCCGTTGTCCGGGGACCGAAGCCCGCCCGCCGGGTGTGTGCCACTAACTTTAGTGTGTGCCACATGTGTGCCACCTTGAAACAGCGTTTCTGGCACACACTTTTCGGTAGTCATATCAACACCTTACGTTGAAAAAGGCCATTTGCGTGCCATGTGTGCCACCTTTTTCAACTTCAATTTCACATATTACAAATACCTCTAAAAAAAGAGTTCTCATTCTGAACTTAAAACTTTACTGGCACACATGGCACACATTGCTCTAACCCCATGATTACGTTGAATAATGTGTGTGCCACTTTCACTTTTCAAAGGTGGCACACAGTACCCATTTACTGGCACACATGCCCGTTACTGGCACACATTTCCACGAATCTCGGACCATAAACCGTGTTCCGTGGACAAAAACCACGAAAGTGTGTGCCAGGAACCGAGGTGTGTGTGCCACCAACAAGATGCATTCTTTATAGAAGAAAACGAAATGCATCTTATTACCTGCAAGTATCCGATCTTATTTCTTAAAACAAGGAGAGCATTAACATGAACAAGAACTACGAACTTCACATAAGGGAATATATCCCGTTGGCATTTTTAAAAGCGAAAGCTAAAAATGAGTTAAGTAAACAACAGTATTCGTCAGCTTTATATTACTGGTTTAAAACCTACCAACTTGCACTCGCACTTGCATGGACTAACGAAAGGGAAGAACACTCTCTCAAGATGCCTTTCCTCGCATATGTTCAGTATAGGTACGACGCAGACGAAGCACCCCTACGTTCATTGAATTGTACGCAAGAAGGCTACGATTCAAACAGAAGAACGAACAAGCAGATACAGGCAGCGAACAAGTACCTGCAAAACCAGAAAAACAAATTCAGAGACCTATTTCATAAGGAGGAAATAGAAAATGTTTGATTATGCAAAGAAAGAGTTTAAAGACACCAAGGCACATGCAACAAAATTGGTGTCCAAGCTGAAAAACGATCCCGATGTAAAACTGTTCGCCTATGCAACGCTTGGTGAAATGTTTGTATTGGGATTGGTTGTTCTATTCACAGACATAGAAGACCCCTTCATAAATTAACAGTCTCGTCCCACATGCCGGTCATGAATCGCTTAAACCCAAAACACCCGCGATTCATGGTCGGTTTTTTTCGTGAACTAAACGTTATGTTCTATATGACGTTTGGTGTGAATTAATACCTAGACTATTATTAAGGAGAAATGGAAATGATAGATTTGGATTTAAACGAAGAACGTTGGGACGATGTAACGGACCCCGAGCCAGTAAGAAATGAACTGCACTACAGAAATTATAGCGTGCAGGAAGCGTTCGATCTGGTCGCGGATAGAGAGCCGTTAGACCGCAGCATTATGGACGAACCTATATATGGCAGTTACAGGCGTCTGTAGCAGTACGACCAACAACCGTCGTAGATCCCTTAAAAGAAAAACATTCGGGATCTACGGTCGGTTTTTCTTGTGAAATCAGAAATGAGTCTGGTTTCTAAATTTATCAACAATAGGAAATTGCTTATGAGTATTGATCAGAGTTTTGTAGATAACGCCATCACTGAAATGAGTGAAGGCACCAGCCGGGACGCACAGATCGCAAAGATAGTGCAGGAGGCAAACGCACCACAGGCAGCGAACCGTATAGCACTTACATACGTCCAGCTGTCAAACGAGCGTAAGCAGAACCGCATCGACGCAGTGGCAGCAGGAACGCCGCAAATCGAGATGGACATCAAGCCTGAACACCTTCTCTCGTTTGTGCAGAAAGTCATGAACAAGTGTTGCTGGAACGCAAGACGCATTGTGAATTCTAGCCTCGATGAAGATTTTGCTAACGGTCTGGATTTCTCACAGCCAATAGCAGAGCAAAAGGCGAACCTCGAATCGTCAAGCATGAAGCTCGTTGAGACAACACTGGACGACGACTTCCGCACCATGACCGAGTTACACAGCTGGTTGTGCGGAAAGATGAACTACATGCAAGACCTCGACCCCTTGTTCCTTTTCGCACAGAAAGAGAAGGACGAAGAGACTGAGGAGTGGGTAGCCACACATGAGCTTCTGGAGTGGAGAGAAGTCTTCAACGCTCTGGAAGAAATAGCTCTCACACTTGCAGAGAACAACGACAAAGAAGTAGCGGAGTACGCAGCCACCCATGAATTTGGAGCAGCAGCCGCTTAGTGTCTCCCTTGTACCCATCCGGCTTTCGAGTCGGGTGGGTTTTTTTCTGTCATCCGTAGGAGGGTGCTTATGAAATGTGCAATGTGCCACCAAGACATACAACCAAACGCGATTGGCTGGGCAAACGGACATAACGGCGAGCCGGTTGTGAAAGGTCAGGTATGTGACAACTGCAACAAAGTTATTGTAGAGCACCGCATCAGACTGATGTACGAGAACGAAGCGCGGAGTGCATCAAATGACCGATGATGCAGGGTACTACAAATTTTTAATAGAGGAATTTCAGAGGAACTTAAAACGCCTCAAAGAAAATCCGCCCGCAAGCAACGAAGAGATCGATAAGAGCATCGATCACGTCATCAATTATAGAGCGGAGCACGGTAATCCTCATGACAAAAAACTTTAAAAAGCTAGCTGAAATACTTGTGTGGAACGAACACATACAAGACGCGTTGCCAGGTGCGGGTCCTTACGACCACATCTGGAAAGAAGATGGAACCATGACTCCGCTAGCACAACAAAGATACGAAGAACTACTGGGGATTATCGAAGCGTGGTTACCCGACCCGCGAAGTGAGAAAACCCATGAACAATAACAACGACCTGCAGTATTGCAGACATGAAGGTAATGACACCTGGGAAGTACATGACGCAAGAGGAATATTTTTAACCCACGTCTGCCACCGGTGTGAAAAAACAAAAATAAAAACGTACCGGACAGACGTGTTTAAAAATTCTAACTATTGGGCAGATGAGCCAATAGAAGAAAGTTAATGGAGGTATGACCGAGCGGCAAAGGAATCTGTCTGTAAAACAGATGCGAAAGCTTCGGTGGTTCGAGTCCACCTGCCTCCACCAATTTTAATAAAAAGGAAACCATGCAATGGCAAACATAGAAAACTCAGGCGCTGTTCTAAAAGCAGCAGTCAACGGATTTTATTCCATACAGCATTCCCGTATACAGATCGGAAACGCTGTCGTTGACAACTTCAAAAAGAAAATCGGACAGGACGCCAGCAAGTCCGAAGACACACTGGATGCTGACGCTAAGATACTTCTATCTAACCTGCGCGTTAGTTATAAGAAGATCACTGACGGCGTCGTGAGTATGACCCCCCGGAAGTTCAAAAAAGCAGGACTGATTTCCCGGTACAGCGAACTCGTATTAGTCACTCAGTATGTCAACCTGGTGGAAGCGGAAGAAACTGCTTTCAAACAACTAAAATACGCCCTGGACGAATTCCCCATATGGACGGAGTTCCTGAAAGACGTGAAGGGCATCGGACCCACAATGGGTGCCGTAGTCATCGCATCATTTGATATCCACAAAGCACAATACCCAAGCTCTTTACATGCATATGCCGGACTCGACGTAGTCAACGGTGAAGGTAGATCGAGAAAGAAAGAGCATCTCGTGGATCAAACTTACATAGATGCAGACGGTAAAGAGCAGACCAAGAAAGGCATTAGCTTCAATCCTTTCGTCAAGACAAAACTGGTCGGTGTACTTGGTAGTTCATTCGTCAAGACCAAAGGTGTCTACCGTGACATCTATGACAACTACAAGAACCGCATTACAAATATGCCAGCACATGCCGAGAAAACAAAAGCACACATTAACAACATGGCAATACGCTACACAGTGAAGCGGTTCCTGGTGGACCTGTACGTTGAGTGGCGCAAACTTGAAGGGCTGCCTGTTGCAGAAGAGTACAGCAAAGCGAAACTGGGTATCAACCACAAGGTTGCATGAGTCAGATAAACG
>CESM01070803.1_pt1 | contig 17534 bp, 23 predicted proteins | sample 361421 | NCBI WGS metagenome assembly CESM01 (sample SAMEA2622219, study PRJEB7988) | marine metagenome | isolation source: saline water (ENVO:00002010), including | reverse complement strand
GAAATTATTTTAATAGGGAGAAGAGGATATGAGTATTGATATTAGAGGACCGCCAAAAGTGGGTTGTCTGCTTGACATTGTGACCCTAAAATAGAAGGTAGAATACAAGTAGAAAGGACATCAATGAGTGCGCATGCCCCAGAGTGGTTTAAAGAAGCACCATGTGCTGGACAAGACAGGCTTTTCTTTTCGAGCCACCCAAGTGATCGGAAAGAAGCTGTTAAAATATGTACAACAGACTGTGAGAATACAGAAAACTGCCTAAAGTTTGCTTTAGAATCAGAACTGATACTAGGCGTTTGGGGTGGAAAAACTGGTCCAGAAATATCTAGGGAGCTGGCTAAGGTAAATGGCTGACAAGTATAAAAGAACTAATTTAGACCCAGACATACTAGCAATTCTAAAAGAGGGTCCTGTTACGATAACCTTTGTCACAACGACTGCCCACGCTTTAAATGGCTTGCCGTACAGCATATTAACATGGGAACCCCAAAAGATGATGGTGGGAATTTCAGAGGAGTTCTTTAATGAAGGTCTAGATGAAATGATCGCTGAGAAGGTTGCGATGTCAGTGGAGGCCCTTGCAGATTCATTTAGCGAAGAAGAAATCAATTCGCTAATAAAAGAAAGCGCCACTACATATTTAGGGGATTCCTTGAAGGGGATAGTGGACAATTTGTTGCTAACCCAAAACCCTAGTGATTCGAATTTCAACGATACTCTTGAAAGACTTTTACAAGAGGATTGACTTTTTTCTCTGGGTAGAGTATAATTTATATATCTACTATTTATTATTGGAGAAAGATGAATCCTACTAACGATACAAAAGATACTGTTGATTCGATTGCGGAATTGCTAAATCTTTTAGAATCAGACATATACAAATTATCTAAGTCTAAACTAGACGCCGACCCTAAAGAAGTACTACAAGTCGCCACCAACTTGCACGAAGTAAAAAGTCAAGTCGGGGCGCTGTATAATGAACTTCAATCTATCATAACTGACGAGTATGACTACTTTGCCTCACCTATTGCAGTTGATGGCGCAACAGTTGAAATTAAAGCTGGATCTTCACGAAAAAAGTGGGATCACGCTTCAATCTCTGATGATGTTGCCCGTAGAATTGTAAACACTAGCGTAGACATCGACACTGGGGAGGTAACAAAAACCCCCTTAGATATGTTACGAGAGTTTACCCAATACATGGGAGTTTCCTACTGGAAAGTTGGCAAACTAAAAGAACTACACCTTGATGCTGATGAGTATTGTGAGGTTAGTCCACCGAAGAAAAACATTGTGATTAGGAGATCAGAATGAACGTACTAGACGCTCTATCCGAGCCGTTCCCACAAGAGGTAGAACGGCAATTAAAAAAAGGCGGAACAAGCCTTACATATATCCCAGTTAGCGAGGTTATCACTCGGCTAAACAAGGTTCTTGGAGTGGATATGTGGTCGTATACTATTGAAAGGTGTGAACGAGATGCTCTTGACCCTGATTATATTGTGGCACATGTTCGACTCACTGCTACTTTTGTACCCACTAATGATGCCCCTGCAATCACGATTGTTAAAGACGGGGTAGGGGGACAGAAAATTAAAAGAACTCGAAACGGAGATATCTTAGATTTGGGTGATGAGATGAAGGGAGCCGTATCAGACGCTTTAAAGAAAGCGGCCCAGCATTTTGGAGTTGGTCTTTACTTGGCTAGATCGGAAGAATCCCTACATTTAGAAGCGTTGGAAGATAGTGCTGATGATCCAATTTCATCAGAACATTTTAAAAAGTTGCGTGATGTTTTAAATGCTCAAAGTCAACAAGTCATAGAAGATGCTAAAAATCACTGGGCAACCATTTCAAATGGCGCTTCTTTTGAAAACGAAAACATAAATCGTGAAAAACTTGCACAAATGCTAGAGTTTGTTAAAGCTGCTAGTGATGGAGACGATGATGCAGGATAGTCTTCCAGTCGGAGACTTGCCCTACAAAACACCATCGTACATGTCTCCTAGTTCTATTGGCACGTTTAATCAGTGCCCCATGCGCTACAAGTATGCTAAACTTGATAAAATACCAGAGCCGTCAACCGAGGCACAGGTACTAGGATCGTTCGTCCATGAAGTACTGGAAGATCTTTTTAAGTTGCCAGCAGAAGAGAGAACAGAGCAAACGTCTCGACGCCTCGCAAAAGACTTGTGGGACAAAAGTTGGGCAGAAGAATTCTTTGCTTTAGATCAACGTAGTGATGATAATGAGTTCCGATGGAAAGCATGGTGGTGCATTGAGAATTACTTCTTAATGGAGGATCCAACTTCATTTGATGCGGGCGGAATAGAAGCAAAGATGAACGGAGACATTTTGGGTGTTCCTATTTATGGGATTATTGATCGGTGGACACTTGAAAATGACAAGATTGTAATTTCTGACTACAAGACTGGCAAAAAGCCTCGCCCACAATACGAGTGGGAAAAGAAAATGCAGATAACAATATACAGCATTCTTCTTGGCAAGGAACTAGAAAAAGAAATAGAGCGTGCAGAACTGCTTTATCTTAAATCAGGACAGTTTGCTAAATACGATGTAACCGAAAATCTTGTAGACAAAGTTTCAAATGACGTTAAGTCCACTTGGGACGAGTTGGTAGTTAGTTGTGAGTCTGGTGAGTTTGAAACTCGTACTGGACCTTTGTGCAACTGGTGTAATTATAAGAAAATTTGTCCGGCATGGAGGAAGTAATGGGACGCATGAAAGAGTTTGAACTCATAGTATCAGAAGACATAAAAGGTAAAGGCTCACAAGCCGACAAAGACTTTATAAGATTACCCGAAAATTGGCACACTTGGAAAGAGGCTTTAATAGTTATAATCGAAACTGTCTCTAGTAAGATTGAAGAACTTCAAAAAGAGATTGACCAAATACGAGAAGGGTATGATGATTTCGAGACAGATCCCGCAGCTTCCCTTGAACAAAACAAGGAAAAAGCAGTTCGCTTTCGTTTCCACGCCGAAAAACGACTCGCTGAAGTAGATAGACTAATTCGTCTAGGTGAAGAACCAAACGAAGAGAACAAGTTAGTTTACTTTCTTAGAGATGCAATTATTACTCATAAGCGCATTAAAGAAGAGAAAAAAGAATCCATAACAGAGACAGATCATGCACTGTGGAAAACTATAGAAGGTAAATGGAGCTTTTAAATGAAAGTCGGATTTGCGACACATGATTGGTCTAGAAGTGTTTTAGATCCCCTTGGGCGTCCTGTCATGGGAGGCTCTGGACACATACGGATAGGCCAGTACATAAAAGTTTTACAGTCCCTAGGACACGAGTGTTGTCTGGGGATATTGGCGCACAACAGAATGACACACACTTTTGGGATTCATTCATGGGACGGTAACGATTATTTTGATTGTGACGTTATAGTTATGCAACGGTATATGCACATGCAGGTCTTACCTGATATGAAGAGCGCACAATCAACAGGACAAATTATATTACAAGATATTGATGATTGGTATTGGGGACTTAGCGAAAAGAACTCTGCTTATGAGACTTCGCTACCAGCCCTCAACCCAAGTGAAAATGTTAATTGGTATAGAAATATTGTTGAACAGTCTGATGGTGTCATTGCCTCAACGCCATTTTTAGCCAAGAAGATGGAGCAGTGGAACGAAAACACCCTTCTTCATACAAACCATGTGAACCGTGAAAAGTATAAGACTCGGCGCATACATAAAGACAAACCTAAAATGGTAGTTGGTTGGATGGGGTCCACCGCTCACCGAAGTGGCGATTTAGAAATACTTAAGCCTTACAGCAATCAAATTAGCAAGTTTGCAACATGGCACCACACAGGTCATATGCCAATCCCAAACACCCCAGTGTTTGAGAAAGAGATCGGAGTTTCAGGCGGAATCGTAACAAAGTCTCCATTTCTACCACCCTACGACTTGCATAAAGGGTTTTTGTTCGATGCAGGCATTGTCCCACTTACGGATATTCCTTTTAACCATGCAAAGTCATACATTAAAGGACTTGAGTATGCTTGTGGTGGAGTTCCCTTTGTTGCGTCATATTCTCCACAATATGAAGAGTTAGTAGAAAAGCATGGAATTGGATTACTTGCTAGAAGCCCGAATGACTACATTCGTCTCTTAAAAGACTTAACCGATATAGACTATAGACAAGAACAATCAGATAAAGCGTGGAAAAAAGTTAAGAAGTTCGACACAAAAGTAGGCGCTCCTAAACTTTGGAAAACAATTGAAACACTAGTCAGGAATGCGAAGAAATGAAACGTAGTAAACCCTTAAAACGAACTCCTCTCAAAAGAGGCAACAGTGAGCTTAAAAAGACGCCATTAAATCGTGGTAACTCTGAATTGAAAAGGACTCCTTTGGCAAAGCGTTCTTTGAAAATGAAGCAAACTTATGTTAATCGTAGGAAAATAGTTAGAGAAATGCTTGAAGAGCAGAAGTGGTGTGAGGCATGCGTAGTTTGGGCTGCATATGATGGAACACCTAGAGCAAAACAAAGAAGAACCCAAGATATACACGAATTAGTAAATAGATCTCAAGGTGGAAGCATTTTAGAGAGAATAAACCTTTACGCAATTTGTCGGCCCTGTCATATAAGGGTTACAGAAAGCCCATATGACTCTATGGTTACAGGCTTACACATGCCATCTTGGTGCAAGACAGAGCACCACTATAACGAGGCAGAAAGAGTTAGGGAGTCTTGGAAGGTTGGAGTTGCAGCCAGACCGTATTGGGATCTCTCACAGGAGCACGCAGATGAGTACCCAGATGAATAAAAGATTAAATGACTTTTTAGGTGAAGCGATTGAAAAAAATCCAAATCTACTAGATGAAATTAAAAGTTTATCTGACAATTTTGCAGATGGAGCATTGCCCTTCTTGGATCGTGACACTGTTGATGAGGTCAACTTAACCCCCTTGCAAAAAGACTGGCGAAAAGATGGAGTAGTTATTCTAGAAAACTTCATTCCTCACAACTTAATTGATGCATACCGAGAGGACTGGATACAGCACAACCGGAAAAACCATGATCGCCCAATGGGGTACCCAGGTGAATGTGCCTACTATCAAGTCCCAAGCCTAATGAACATTGCAACCTTTAGCCCATTACAAGACGCAATAAGCTCCTTGATCGGTGAGCCTATGGGAATCAATCTCAACTTGACTGGCTGGAAATCAACTCAACGAAACTGGCACCAAGATGCATACTTAAATCCTGATTCCAATGCTGATCACTACTTAGCAATTTGGGTTTCCTTAGGGGAAGTTGACGAAGACGCAGGACCGTTTCAGTTTATCAGGGGATCACACACATTACCCACGATAACACAAAACAAGACACTTGAAAGACTAACTGAAGCACAGCGCTACGATCCTTTGTGGCCAAAGTATTCAGAAGAGTTCCTGACTCCGATGTTTGAAAAGATAATATCCGAAGGAGATCTTAAGATAGAAAAATTCTTGGCTAACAAGGGTGACGTTCTAGTATGGCATAGTCGCTTAATGCACAGAGGATCAACCCCAAACAACCCTGACCTTTGGAGAGAGGCAGCAATTCTACACTATTCTGGAATTCACCACAGACCAGACATGCCCAACCATGCATTACAACATACAAATGGTGGTTGGTATTTCCCAATAAATCAAAACATTCCTCTATAATGCCAGCGAGTTACGGGAAGCAGGCAAAAGCAAAGGCAACAAAACTACACAGTTTGGTTGTTAGGACTCGTGATGGGTTTCAATGTCGTTGGTGTGGGATCAGAAAAGAAGATGGCAAACAGATACAATGTGCCCATATAATCTCAAGGGCTATATCTGCAACCAGAACAGACGAAAGAAATGCCGTAGCATTGTGCGCTTCATGTCACTGGAAGCAATCAAAAAACCCTTTGGTTTGGGCAAGGTGGCTTGAAAAAGAACTAGGAAAAGAACACTTAGATGACCTTTTAAAAAGAGGGGTTACTGGGGCAAAGATTGACTGGAGCCAAGAGGTTGACAGGCTAACAATCACCCTTGACCTACTGCTCAAAAACGGGTAAAATAGTTGCATGAGTATAGGTGAGAGAAACAGACCGATAAGTTCAACTGAAATAGAGTCTGAATTGATTCGCATAACTCATGATATTGAAAACGAAACTGAAGCTTTTGAGGCACTTGCAAAAGATCATGCTGTCAAAGAAGCCGAGTATAAAAAGAATTGGTTTAAAGAGTATTTAGCAGCAGAAGGCGCTGTGAAAAACAAAGAGAGTTGGGCTGGTTATAAAACTAGTGACCTTTACTACGATGTCCAAGTTTCCGAAGCGCTCGTAAAAGCGAAACGGGAAAAGTTACACTCTTTGAGAACGGCGTGTGACGCTCTTAGAACAATTGCCGCCAACGTAAGATCACAAGTAAAGTTTTAACGAGGTTATATAATGATTGATAAAATTGATGAAGCAATTAGAGATCTTGCTGTAGATATTGATCTTTTAAAGCCTCTTGAGAACAATGCTCGACGAGGTAATATTGAAGCAATAACGGCCTCCTATAACAAGTTCGGACAACTAAAGCCAATAGTTGCAGTTAGAGACAATGATGGAACTTTGGTTGTAATCGCAGGAAACCATCAGTTGCAAGCTGCTAAAAACTTAGGTTGGGATCAAATTGCTACGAGTATTGTAGACTTAAACTCAGATGATGCTTTAGCATTTGCGCTTGCGGATAACAGAATTTCCGATTTAGGTTCTACTGATGCAGACGCATTATATGAAGCAATTTCTTCTGTGGCAGGAACAGACGCAGACTTTTTTGATCTTCTAGGTTGGGACGATTTTGCTGTAGCAGTTATTGAAAATGAAGTTATTGAGAACGAGTTTGACAGGGAAATACGGGGGAGCAATGACGGTTGGGTTGCCCCTGAAATAGTCATCAGTGAATCCCATGACCCAATTGAACACACTGGATCAGTGGACGATGAAGAAAATTCCCTACCTAGACCAACCGAAGTACCTACGAGTACTTTGGTTACACAAGGAAGCACTACAACTAGTGCCTCTGGAACAAAAAATGCAGCAATTCAATTCACCCTCGTGTTTGACTCTGCTGAACAACAGTCGAAATGGTATTCGTTTTTGCGTTGGTTAAAAGACGACGATACATTTGTTGGTGAAACAACTTCTGAACGACTTTTAGACTTTATTGCTAATCACACCCCTGAAGGATAGTTATGCCTAGAAAACGTATGTTTTTAGACATTAACTGTGTTGAAGCAGCACGACAACGTATTAGGCATGTATATGACAGGTTTGATAGTGTTGCCGTACAGTTCAGTGGGGGAAAAGATTCAACAGCGTGCTTATACCTAGCCAAAGAAGTCCACGAAGAAAGAGGGCTTGGTCCTGTAAAGGTTATTTTTCGTGACGAAGAAATGATTTCCCCTGCCATTGAAGAGTACGTAACTGAAGTTTCTAATTACGACTGGGTTGACATGGAGTGGTATTGTTTACCACAAGGACAAGAACTATGGGTTCTCGGACGGCGAGAATACGTTCTGTTGTGGTCAAAAATGAGAGAGTCTGAGGATAGGCTTTTTAGACCCTTCCCTAAGAACGCAATTAGAGCAGAGCATTTTGGGCTTGATCCAAACGAGTGTATACCAAAAAGAATTGATGAGTATACAATGCAAGGTAAAAAGGGTCTTACTGCTTTCATTACTGGCGTTAGAGCAAATGAGTCGATGATTAGATACAGAACAGTTGTCCAAAAGCTACACGAGAATTATATTAACCGACCATTTGGGCTATCCAAAGCGATCCCTATGCGTTTTGCTAAAGTGATCTATGACTGGCAATCTGATGATGTGTTAAAGTTTATTACTGAAGAACATAATGCCGATTATTGCAAATATTACGATTACGCTGCAATGAGTGGAGCCAACCAAAGAGTTGGAATACCCTTGCATGCAGTTGCAGCCCGTAGGCTCACAGATGTTATCAGAACTGAGCCAGAATTTTATGATGAACTATATAGGTGCTTTCCTGAGATTGAAGCCCAGTTACAACTTTGGTCTGAGTTTGATATTGAAACTTTAATTGATGTTTATGCAAGCAATGGTTGGGACGGAGTAAAAGAGTGCATTGATGACAACATGCTAACACCAGGATTTCACAGAATGGCCATGATGTATACGCATGAGTACAAAAAGAGACACGCAAAAGATCCCTATGGGTATCCTCGTGAACATCTAATTCGCACGTTACTACTCAACTCATTTACTGGCACCCCAAGCCCAGTCGGTCCAAAAACAAAATCACACAATAAAAGAGTGGCAATGCTGGCAAAACAAGAGCAACAGGAAATGATGGACGCAGACAGCCTTGACATAGTTGACGATACTCGATAACCTAAAGGTATGGAGTATATAAAAACATCAAAACTTAAGCCTGCTAAATGGGTATCGGCATCTTATGTGGTTTCCCCAGACTATAGAAGGCTAACAAACTCTATCATTAAGTACGGGATACTTAGCCCCATTCTTGCACAAAAGAATGGTAAAATTATAGACGGTTATCATCGTTGGACTGTAGCTAATGAACAAAGCATTAAAACTGTTCCCGTGACTGTAGTGGATTGTGATGACATTGATGCAATGTTGCTACATATTGACATGAATAGATCAAGAGGGATAGTTGTCGCCAAGTATTTGTCTAGAATGCTGAAAAGAATATTGGCTTCGGGCAAGTACAATCATGAAGACTTGCGACTCAAACTTGAAATGACAAGCGATGAGTTTGATGTTCTTGCTGATGGCACCCTAGTTAAGATGAGAAAAGTCAAGCAACACAGTTATTCTCCAGCATGGGTTCCGATTGAATCAGCGTCTGGAGAAGACATTAGAGTTGAAAGACCAACAGGACACACAGAACAAGTTTAGCAACGGAGGAAAATATGGACGTTAACGCCTATCAAGCGGCTGCCAAAGAAACAGCCGTCTACCCAAAGGAAATGGGCATCTTGTATACGACACTTGGTTTAGTTGGAGAAGCAGGCGAGGTTGCTGAAAAAGTTAAAAAAGTAATTCGTGATCATGGTGGAGAAATAGATGATGAAATGCGAGAAGCGCTAGCCCTTGAAGTGGGCGATGTGTTGTGGTACGTTGCAAATTTAGTACATGAATTGGGTTATGACTTGCGATATATTGCAGGCGCAAACATTCAAAAACTACATGACAGACAAACAAGGGACAAACTCCATGGATCAGGGGACACAAGATAAAAAATCGTGGCTGTCTCTTGCGTCACCAATACTCAAGAATCAATCTGACGAGGAAATACTTGCCAACGCAGGTGCAGACTACAAGGTTCACCTTAAGCCAGTTACGCTTTGGGATAGCCTTAATGACTCTTTAGTTGAACTTAAAAGCAGGTTTGTCACTTGTCGCCCCAACCCAAATGGGCTACACTGGGATTACTGGGAAGTTGTTAAAGAGCGTTATGAAGTCGTACAAAATACTGATTTACTAGAAAGAGCAAAAGGCGTTATTGCTAGAACAAACGGCACAGCCAAACTACATAGTTGTGGGGTTCTTGATGAGGGTCGTAAGTTCTTCGTAGCCATGTCCTTCGGATCAATTGCCTTAAAAGTTAGAGATACCGAGTCCGGTATTAACAGTTTCCTAATCTTAATGTCCTCCCATGACGGATCTATTCCTATTTGTTACTACAATCTTGACGTAAATCAAAGTAGGAACACAGTTTACAGAGTTTCATCTGAGACGTATGATTTTGACTTAAGAAAAAGACATACGAAAAACCTAAAAGGTCATGAGGTTGAAGCTAGTGAGGCAATAGAGTTGAGAAAAAATTGGAGTATGGCAATGGCAGATGCTGTTGGCGCACTGCAAAAACCAATAGGACCCTCAATGAAAAAAGATGCCATGAACGTTGTTGCCTCAGTAGAAACAGCGAATACGAAAAAGAAACGAGAACACGCAGAAGATGTGCATTCAAAGATTGAAGAATTATTTAGAAAAGATTACAATAGTGGGCTGTTTGGAGAAACACGTTGGGCTTTTTATAATGCCATAATTGAATATGTTGATTTTTACAGAGACATTGATCCATTAGATGCAGCTCAGCACACTTTAGAAATAGACAATTATAGCCACAGGCTAAAAGTTCGTGTTTTTGACATACTGGCTAAACAATGACAAAAGTAGTTTCACTTTTTTCTGGTGCTGGTGGCTTAGACTTGGGCTTTACCTTGGCTGGATTCGATGTTGTTTGGGCAAATGAGCATGATAAAACGATTTGGAAAACATATCGAGAAAACCACCCAAACTGTGTATTGGACACTCGAAGCATAGTGAATGTGGACAGTAGAGATATCCCTGACTGTGATGGCATTATTGGTGGTCCTCCATGTCAAAGTTGGAGCGATGGTGGTTCCAGAAAAGGCATAAATGATAAAAGGGGACAACTATTCTTTGAGTTTATAAGAATACTACAAGAAAAACAACCAAAGTTTTTTGTAGCAGAGAATGTGCAAGGTATTTTGTCCGACAGAAACAGAAGTGTGGTTGAAACTTTAACAAATCTTTTTAAGGTATGTGGTTACAATATTCATATTAAATTATTTAACCTTTCTGATTACGGCATTCCACAAGATAGAAAACGAGTAATCTTTCTAGGAATACGAGAGGACATTTCTACGCCGTATGACTTCCCATCACCACTAAACCTATCGAGCAAGCCCAACTTAAAAAGTGCCATTTTAGATCTTCAACAATATCAAGTTAAATCGGCTGATCGTAAATCAAAGTCTACAGAGTGTGAGTTTCCCAACCATGAGTATATGGAAGGAGATTATTCAGCTTTTTGGCTACTGCGCAATAGGGTTAGAAACTGGGAACAACAGTCGTTTACTATTGTGGCATCTGCGAGGCATATGCCTTTGCACCCACAAGCACCAAAGATGATAAAAACTCCAGATGGTCCGTTTATATTTGAGAGTGGAAAAGAGCACTTATATCGTAGACTTTCCGTTAGGGAGTGTGCAAGAATTCAGACATTTCCAGACAATTTTAAATTAATTTACGATAAGATAGAAGATGGATACAAAATGGTAGGCAATGCGGTTCCTCCTAAATTCGCCTATCACCTAGCGAATAGTATTAAAGAGGTACTTAATAATGAAAATTCCTCAAGCGAATTGCCACTTTTGCGGTAATCCCGTTGCAACATTAAAAGGCGCCTATCGACGTGTGACTGGGTGGGCACAGATACGAGAACAGGGTGGAACCAATTCTTTATCGCTAATGTCTGAGCCAGACGCATGGGCACATAACGGTTGTGTAGAAAAACAAAAACAGAAACTACGTGGAATGGGTCCACAGACTGAAACTCTGTTTTAATTATTCAATGTCAATAAATATACACTCGCCTGGGCACTCATCTGCTGATTCAATAACATCTTCAAGTATGTCTTCTGGCACAGATGCTGTTCCTTCAGCCATTTGAAGAAGAGGTTCACTAGATGCAGTTTTTCCGTCTTCTGAATATATCGTTGGCCAACTTACCTCTTTAACATACGCCAACCCATCGTCAGCCATCTCAAAGATGCTAGGGCATATTTCCGCACAAAGTCCGTCTCCCGTGCAGAGATCCTGATCAATCCAAACCTTAATGCTACTCATAGGTATATTCTAGATTATGATTTCAATTTTTCTACGAACTCCCATGCCCAATCCGGCACACATATTAAATGCATGTACGGCTGCGTCCACTTGATCGTCATGGACTTTTGCTTCAGGGAATGCGGATAATTCATCTATGAAATCAGTGTTCCAATCGGCACGTATAAGTTTAACGTTCCCATTTGCCACAGCTGCTGAGAAAGGCTTTGCTCTAGTAACCTTGTCACCTGTGGCTCGTTGACCAGTAAAGTCGTAGCCTTCCAAAACGTATCGTGCATATGAATCAATAAGGTTTTTACCAGAAGATCCTGGTTCTTGCTCCATTCGTATGGATATTTCAGGACCATCTTCAAATGCTGTGTCTTTTATAAATCGTTCTACTTTTTCACCTTTTGCACGTATACGCCGAACGTCCATAACATAAAACACTCCCTTATGAAAGGCTCCCAAGACACCAACTGTCCAGTCGGGATCTGGGTTACTTTGACTTGGTTCAGTTCCAGCCAAATCCCAAAAACGTACAATTGTTGTTTCATTGTCCAGTTCAGGAATTTCAGATGGCTCAATAATCTCTAGATTAGTTCTATCAAACATTGATCCCAGTGTTGTTGCCCACCAATCACCAAACTCCAAACGCTTTCGCTCGATAGGATCTAATTCTTGCAAAACCGCACGATACGACTCTGGGTCAATACCTGGATTGTCTGTTAGCATTGAGGGGACAAAAATTCTTCCTTTTGACTTACCTTCTGTCAAGAATCTTTGCCTAACCCAATTTGGTGCTGGGTTTGTCGCTGCACGCATTCTTAAAGGTACAGTAGCCAGCGGTCCCGTTGCCGGACGGCGTAGACGGGAGAACATGTAGCGATAGTCAGCTTCTCTAATTTCAGTTACTTCGTCCATTCCTATAAACTGGAATTCGGAACCTTTGTAACGAAGGTAATCGTTCACGTTGTTTAAGTACCCGAAAGTGATTCTAGCGCCACTAGGAAAAGTAGCCGTGTACATATTTGCATTCCAATGCACATCATCATAGCTAGAAACCCAGTCCCTAAATCTATCCATCAAAGCACCTGGTAGGGCAAGGTCGGCATAAGTACGCCTAAATAAAATAGCACTGTAGTTTGGAACATCAACATACTGCAATGCGGCCATTATGAGTGCAGACGACTTACCACCGCCAGCTGCTCCCCCAAAAAGAACTTCGGTTGAAGTTGATTTTAAGAAAACTTTTTGAGTCAAAGAAGGCTCTTCAACCCAGTACTCTGATCTTTTAGGCTCAAGGTAATCTTTTATTTTTTCCCAGTCTGCTGTCTGCACTGCCATATTTACTTGTCTCCTAGACAATTTCACGATAAAATAGATATCATGAAGAAATTTTTAACCCGTTCTACGGTTGCACACGTGTTAATGTCCGCTTCCATATGTCTAATAGGCTTTGGTATTAGTATACTAAGTTTAGGGTGGGGTTTGGCAAGCGCTGGTCTTTCCTGTGCAATATACGCTTATCTGCTAGGGGCTGAATAATGGCTTGGAATAAATCTTTAAACAATGAAGAACAAAAGTCTATTTCAGTTGGTGCCCCCATATCATATAGCCCAAGCCTACAACCTAAAGCTGGGTACCATGACGGCTGGGACATTGTTAAAGCCTACAAAGAAGGCGTATCAAAAGTTACTTGGGTTTTTAGGTGTATTGACGTTATTGCCTCAAACCAAGCCAAACTGCCCGTAATACTAAGAAAAGACAACAATCCATTTGGAGAAGTTGTTGGCGACAATGACTTATTAAAAATTCTTAACAACACAACCAACAAAGGCGAGAATGCCTTTGCATTCCGCTATAGACTGTCTGCTCAATTGTTGATGAGTAGCCGTGGGGTATTTATTGAAATAATACGTGGGCGTGATGGGCAACCAAACGCATTACATCTTTTGCCTCCACAAAACACTTCACCAATTCCAGACATAAATAATTTTGTAAAAGGTTATGAAGTAAAAATTAACGCTACTGAGAAAAAGACGTTACGTAGAGAAAATGTAATATGGATTAGACGCCCGCACCCACTTGATCCGTATCTATCGATGACACCAATGGAAGCTGCTGGTGTGGCTATCGAAGTTGAATCTTTGGCTAAGATTTACAACAGAAACTTTCTAATTAACGATGGACGACCAGGCGGACTGTTAGTTCTGAGGAGCGAAATTGCAGAAGACGATAAAGACGAGCTTCGTTCGAGGTTCAGAGGAAACATTGGGCGTACAGGATCGGTTGGGGTCATTTCCTCAGATGATGGTGCCGACTTTGTTGATACTGCTGCTTCTCCACGTGATGCAGCGTATGTTCAAATGCGTACAATCACGAAAGAGGAAATATTAGCAGCCTTTGGTGTTCCTGAATCAATCATAGGTAACTCCTCAGGAAGAACTTTCTCTAACGCAATGGAAGAGGGTAAAGTGTTCTGGATGGAGACAATGACTCCTCACCTTGCTATGATTGCTCGTGGGTTTGATGCTATTGACCCTGAACATTATATTGACTTTGACACATCTGATGTTCCAATATTAATACTTTCAAAACAAGAAGCAGAGCGCCATTATTCAACAGAGTTTCAAATGGGTCTTATTAGTGTAAACGAATACCGAGAACTTTCTGGTCGGAAAAAGGTTGAGTCTGACATTGCTGATTCACTTTTGGCTAATCCAAATCAGTCACCAATCGCCAACACAGAAAAGCCAATGAATGAAGACGCAGGTATGGAAGAAGGCGTACCTATGGATCAGCAAGCACAGCAGGCACAACAGCAACAAGTGACAGAATTTAGTCCAGAGCAAGGCGCCTTTGTCCCAGCAGGTGAGGTTCAAGGAACTGAAGACATAGAGGTTGCCGCAGAAGACGTTGGAAAAGTACAAGGTACTATGGCAATTGAGGCTTCAGCTGCAGATGTTCCTAGCGAGTTAGAAGGCGATAGATTGGAACCGGAGGGTGAGAAGAGCCTCCCTTTTTCCAAAACGAAAAAGTAGACGCATTTTCTAGTTGGGAAGAAAAAGCCCTATATCGGGTGGACACCCTAGAGGAAGAGTTTGCTAAAGTTGTTGATTCGGTTATTGACGACCAAGAAGAGATCGTATTAAAAGAACTAGAATCTGAAGCCACTCAAGCCTTACTTGGGCTTGGAAAAGATGCAGATTTTAGCGTTGTTGCACCGTTAGCAGCCTTGTCGGTGGCATCTCAAGGAATGAACACACTAATGGACGGCATATACAAGCAGGCAGTTGTTGACAACATTCAAGAGGGATATGGTACACCTGTTGAGGAAAACGTTAAAAATGCATCAGTTTCTCAAAATATAAGCACGGTAAACGAGTTTAATTCCACGACTCAGAAGCAAATTGTCGCTGCAATGGCGCAAGCGTCAGCATTAACCGATGAATCTGATGAAGGTGATATTGATGTGGCGCTTAAGGTTGCTCTCGCATATTCTTTAATTAAGAGTGTTTTTAATAAGTTACGATCCAAAAGACAGCCCTTAATTGTTGATACTGGAGTGCTTGGTGCGTACAATCTGGGCTTATTTGATTCTTCTGTTGCTTTAGAACAGCAAGATCGTGGACGCCCTATAACTAAAGAATGGCTTTCTTTGAGAGATGAGAAGGTTAGAATGGCTCATAGGGACCTAAATGGTGACAAAGTACCTGTTCAAGATGCATTTATATATAATGGAATACCCATTAGATTCCCCAAAGATCCACTAGCTCCACCAAACTTGACCATAAATTGCCGATGCTTGTTGAAATTTAGTCGATAAATATATAAACTATAATAAGAAACTATATATAAAGTGTGTCAGAACGCTACATTGTAGTATGTAGGATATGGGTATTGGAATTATTTTTAGGAGAGATATGTCCACTTTACTTCTGAATTCAAATGCAAACGTAAACAATGATAACGAAGACTTTACGTTTAAGGCTATTTCTGGACAAATCGGTGTTGATAAAGCAGAAGGAATCGTAGAGGCCTTTGTTTCCGGCATAGGAAACAAGGACTCCGTAGGCGATATTGTCCTTCCGGGTGCTTTTAAGGCATCACTTCACCGAAGAAAACCTCGTGTTGTCTGGGGCCACGACTGGAACCAACCAATTGGTAAGGTTCTCGAAATGTATGAAGTTGGACCAGCAGATCCTAGATTGCCTGAAAAAATGAGAAAAGCAGGCATTGGTGGACTTTTTGCTAAAGTTCAGTTTAATTTAAACACAGAACGTGGGCGTGAGGCTTTTGCAAACGTTGCGTTTTATGGACAAGAACAAGAGTGGTCAATCGGCTACAAAACAATTACTGCTGATTTTAACGCAGAAAAACAAGCAAACATGCTTAAAGAAGTAGAATTATACGAAGTTTCTCCTGTACTACACGGAGCAAATCAACTAACTGGAACTATTTCAGTTAAAGATGACGAGGAAGGCATTATGGCAAAGGGACACTGGGAAGATGACGACAAGGATGGTCCACAGAACAGTGCTGATTCTGTATCTTCTATGATTGGAAGAGCACTTTCACAGGCTCTTCGCAAGCCAGTTAGAGTTCTACAAGTTATGGATAATTCTGTAGTATTCCAAGCAGGTGAAGATTCAGTATGGATGGCTACATTCTCACGTGATAATGGACAAATTCAAATTAGCAAGCCAACACGTGTTAAACCAACAGTGTCTTACACCCCTGTTGGAGATTCAAATTCACCATCAATGATGATAAAAGACAACACTGAACTTCCTGAGAGTTTAAGAGATGCAAACCCTGAAGAGGGTACATGGGCAACCCCTGATATTGCATTAGCTTGGTCAAAGACGTTCGGGTGCGATGGATACCACTCACATGGTGGTGGTTACTTACCATGTTCAACCCATGAAGAATACGAAAAAGCATTAAAGCAGTTTGATGGAAATGCAAACCTTAATGCACACAACAATTACCTTGCTGGTGTTGAGGTGGAAGAAGCAAAAGATGCTGAATCCGAAAAAGGCGCTTGCGGTTGTGAAACAGAAGAAAAAGGTGGCGTACACGGTCACTCAGGATACAGGAAAGCCAAAAAAGACTGGAAAGAAGATCCAATGGCTCTTCTCCTAATGGCGTACAATGCCATGCTTCCAGTAAGAGGAGCAAGTGAGTTACGAGAGTCTACACTAGCCGTAATCAATGCCCTTGAAGAGTTTTTGACATCAAATCCGGCATCTGCCGAAAATAGTGAAAAGGCACTTTCTGGTTTTGTTGTGCATGTAAAATGCAATGATAATCAAGCGCTTGATGTTGTTGATGCTATGAATGGGGTATCAGTCCTTTCGTTTAAGAGCGAAGAAGGGGTTGATCTACATTTTTCAACAAAAATTGCGCATGACGAACTATTAGAGAAGGTAGCGTTTGGTTTAGCCTCTCTAGAGTTTGATCCCCAATTTACAATAACAGACAATACAAGCGTTGACACCGACGAGGGTGTTCAGTAAGATAATCTTAGCGGATTAGGAGTAACAATGAGCGACAATCTTAACGAAGACCTTCAAAAGTTTGAAGAACTTGAGAAAATTCTCAGTGAGGAAACTGAAGTTAAATCAGATGAAGAAGAGGGCGAAGTAGTAGAAGAGGCTGAAGAAGTAGTCGAAAGTGAAAGCGGTGACGAAGGTGAAACTGTTTCTGACGAAGATGATTCAGAGGTTGAAGTTGAAGAAGAGGCGGAAGAAGCTTCATCAGACGATGATGAGGGCGAAAGCGCTGAGGCGGAATCTGAAGATAGCGAAGGCGAATCTGACGAAGGAGATGCTGAAGAAGTA
>CESM01001536.1_pt1 | contig 17601 bp, 14 predicted proteins | sample 361421 | NCBI WGS metagenome assembly CESM01 (sample SAMEA2622219, study PRJEB7988) | marine metagenome | isolation source: saline water (ENVO:00002010), including | reverse complement strand
CATTTTGGCATTCCTACTTTTACATCAGGCATTTTTCGTACTTGGCTTGGAATGGGTGATATGTCAGGAGCTATTCGATTAGCTTCATTTTTAATGCTATTCATTCTGATCTTTTTATTTTTTGAGAAAAAAATACGATCAAGGGCAAGATTCAACGAAAATTTAGGCTCAAATAAACCTTTCCAAAAAATCTTACTTCATAATTATAAATCATACCTAGCAATCTTTTGCTGTTTAATTCCAGTGGCTTTAGGCTTCATCATTCCAGTTTCTCGTTTGAGCTATTGGGCCTGGCTAAGCAGAGAAAGCTTTCTAACTATCAATGCAGTTCAATTAATAACAAATACTCTACTACTGGCTTTATTAACAAGCCTTATTACCACTTTATTAGCCATTTTATTGGTTTTTTCTACAAGGTTCTACAATAGCAAAATAGTTAACTTCACCAATAGGTTTGCCATACTTGGATACTCTGTGCCTGGCGCTGTTATTGCTATGGGAATTTTACTCTTAAATGGCCAAATTAATTATCTTACTGATTGGATAATGACTGGATCCCTATTTTTATTAGTCTTTGCTTATATTGTAAGATTCATGGCTGTAGCATGGCAACCAATAGATTCTGGCATGGAAAGAAACTGTAAAGAACTTAATAATGCTTCTAGGACCTTAGGTTCGTCAACAACAAGGTCGCTTTTCTTTATAAATCTACCTCTACTGAGAAATACTATTATAACAGCGGGATTACTTGTTTTTATAGATACAATAAAAGAGCTTCCTTTGACGCTTATACTTAGGCCCTTTAATTTTGAAACACTTTCAACTACTACTTTTGATCTATCAAGCCAAGCGCAGATTCAGCAATCATCAATACCGGCTTTGTCCATTATTTTATTAGTAGCCATCCCTTTAGTTTTTTTAAACTATAGAATAGGGAAAGCCCAATGAAGCAATTACTATCACTTTCAAACATATCAAAAACATACAATGACAATAAAGTTATTGCTCTTAATGAGGTTAGCTTTAATTGTGAAAAAGGAGAAGTAATAGCGATAATTGGCAGCAGTGGAAGTGGAAAGTCTACTTTATTAAGAGTGATAGCTGGCTTGGAAATTCCAGATTCTGGGCAAATCATACTAAATCAAAAAATAATCAATGATAATTCTATCTTTATTCCTCCTGAGCAACGTGATTGCTCGCTTGTATTTCAGGATTTTGCTCTATTTCCAAATATGACAATAAAAAAAAATATATTCTTTGGGAAAAATTCATATAAAAACAAAACTTTAATAAAAAAACTAATCAACTTTACTCAATTAGACTTTCTCTTAGATAGATATCCCCATGAAATTTCAGGAGGAGAGCAACAAAGAGTTGCCTTAGTTAGAGCATTATCAATTAACCCCTCATTGCTTTTGCTAGATGAGCCGCTAAGCCATCTTGACAACCAACTAAAAGATGGAATCAGGGTTGAATTAATGAATTTTTTTAAAAAAATTAAATCTACAGCAATTTTTGTTTCACACGATACTGAAGATGCAATGGCAATGGCAGATAAAGTAATTGTGCTAAACAATGGTAAAGTGATTCAAATTGGATCGCCAATAGAAATTTATCAATACCCTATAAATAGCTATGTAGCCAGGTTATTTGGCAAAACAAATATTATACCATCAAAATTATGTTCAGACTTTCCCCATCAATTCGTTGATACAAACTCAAAAGAGAAAGTTTTTTCAATACGTCCACATGAATTTAAAATTATAAAAAATAAATCAAAAAAGACTAAAGCATCATTGCTCGTTGGGGTAGTTAGGTCTATTAATTCCTATGGTGGGTTCCAAATGATAAGAGTAAAAATTAATAATGATATTATTCTTTCTGTTCAATTACCATTAAGTGAAACGATAGAAATTGGCCAAACAATTGATTTGAAAATTGATTATTGATATAGACTATTTAATCGCTTAAAGTAAAATAGAAGTCAAACAAAATATTAATTCTTAATTGATAATGAGTCTCATTATTTATAAATTATTAGATGAGACTATTAAAAATTTTAATTACCTTTTATGTAAATATATTTTTTGTCAATGCGCAAAATATTAATATTTCAAAATGCTATCAATCCGATGATTTTTCTAGAGTAATAATAGCTGGAGGATCATTAACAGAGATTTTCTTTTTTTTAGGTATACAGAATAGTATAGCTGGAGTAGATATAACTTCTAATTTCCCTATTGAAGCTACAAAACTTCCATCAATTGGATATGTTAGAACTTTATCTACGGAAGGAATATTGTCTTTAGAGCCTACATTGGTAATAGGTGAAAATGATATGGGCCCTCCTATGGTTATCGACCAATTGCAAAAAACTTCAATTGATTTAAGAATTATCCCAGAAAAAAGAACTATTAATGGTATTATTGAAAAAATAAGATGTGTTGCATCAATTGCCAGCCATGAAAACCAAGCATCAATAATAATCGAAAAAGAATTACAACCTAAAATTGATGAATTATTAATATTGCAAAAGAATAACTCTCTTAAACCTAATAAAGCCATGCTTATATTAAGTATGGGTGGAACCTCTCCTATTATAGCTGGGAAAAATACGTCAGGTAACGGCTTTATCAATATTATTGGTGCAAAAAATATTTTTAATACATTCGAAGGGTGGAAACCGGTTAGTATAGAATCAATACTAAAAAATAACCCTGATTTTATAATCATACCGCAAAGAGATGTGCATAAAAATTCTGATATTGCATCACTTCTAAAGAATCCCAACCTGAAAGAAATAAATGCTATTAAAAATAAAAATATTATATCAGAAGATGCAATGGCAATGCTAGGTTTTGGCCCTAGAACAATTGATATTGCTCTTAAGGCATCTAAAGCCATAGCCATAAATGAATAATCTAGATAGATTATTTTTATATTTAAATTCTCATCAATTTTTTATTATATGCGTTCTTTCTATTGCTTTTATTTTTTCTCTTTTAATTTCATTATCAATTGGAAGCTATGATATCTCTCTAGCCCAGATATATAATAATGAATTAAACGATATTGCTAAATCAGTTTTTTATCAAATTAGATTCCCAAGGGTCATTTTCGCGGCATTTGTTGGATGCGCCTTATCGCTATCTGGAGCATGCCTTCAAGGATTATTTAGAAATCCTTTAGCTGACCCTGGACTAATAGGGGTATCAGCTGGAGCTGCTTTAGGGGCAGCAACTATTATAGTGCTTGGATCAGATAACATTCCAGATTTTTTATTAGGGCCATACCTTATTCCCCTTTCAGCTGTTGCAGGTGCAATCTTTGTAATTTTTCTTTTATATAACTTTACTAATGGATTTGGAAATCAAGGAATTACTTATATGCTTCTTGCGGGAATAGCTGTGAATGCTATTGCTGGAGTAGCTATCGGAATATTGACATATATTAGCAATGATGCCGCCTTAAGAAGTCTTACATTTTGGACAATGGGTAGCTTTGGCGGGATCACATGGCAATTGGCCATACCAGCAATAATTATAATCGCTTTAAATATTATATGGATTATGCAATTTGCAAGAAAACTTGATATTATCCAACTAGGCGAATCTGAAGCATATAGATTAGGAATTGATTTAAAAAAATTAAAATTTTCTGTAATTATCTCATCGGCAATTATTGTTGGAATAAGCGTTTCAATATCAGGTATGATTGGCTTTGTTGGATTAATTGTCCCACATCTTATCAGAATTATTGGTGGAGTAAACCATAACTACCTTCTTCCAGGTTCTGCATTAGCAGGTGCAATATTAATGGTTATCTCTGATTTAATTTCTAGAATTGTAGTACAGCCTGCAGAATTGCCTATAGGACTTATAACTAGCGCAATAGGCTCACCATTTTTTTTATGGTTAATATTAAAAATTAAAAGAATATGACAATAAGAACAGATTCAATTTCATTTAAAATAAATGATAAATTAATTTTAAATGAAATTTCATTAGAGATTAATCCAGGAGAAATATTTACAATTGTAGGTCCTAATGGATCTGGGAAAACAACCTATTTAAGAATCTTATCGGGCGATCTAAGGCCTACGGCAGGATCAATTTATTACAATGAAGTCAATATCAATAATATTTCAATATTAAATAGAGCAAAAATAAGATCGGTCATGACGCAGTCTCCTCAAATCATTTATGATTTTACCGCTAAAGAAATCATTGAGATGGGGTGGATCTCAAAAGGAGATTCCCATAAATCAGAATTATTTGAAATAGCTCTAGCCCAAATAACAAAATTGTGCGACCTTAATAATATTATTAATAGAAAATTCAATTTATTATCTGGGGGTGAAAAAAGGCGAGTGCACTTCGCTAGAACTCTAATTCAAGTTTGGAATGAAAGAAAAAATAACGACCCAACATATATGTTTCTTGATGAGCCAACATCTAATTTAGATTTATATCATGAATTGAAGTTAATCAATATTTTAAAACATGAGTCAGCTCAAGGAAAAGGTATTTTAACAATAATTCATAATTTAAATTTAGCTTATAAATTTTCAGATATGATCGGAATATTGAACCATGGGAAGCTAGTTGCATCTGGGAAGCCTAATGAAGTATTTAATGAAAAAATATTAAATGAAGTCTTCAAGGTTCCAATTAGTGTTAATAAAGAAAAAGAGATCTTAACTTTCTATTAGCGAATGGAGAATAAATGAATAAAAATTTAATAAAATATGAGTTTGATGCTATTAATTTAATGAGATCATCGAATCTAGGAATTCTGTCAACTCATTCTGAAAAATTTTCTGGGTATCCATTTGGAAGTTTTACTTCTTATGCTTCATCAAGAAGTCGAATGATTTATTTTTATTTTAGTGACCTTGCTCAGCACACAGTAAATTTGAATCAAAATCCAAAGTCTTGCTTTACTATTTTTAAAGTAAATTCAGATGGAAATCTTCAAAATAGTGCTCGATTGACTTTAATGGGTGATTTAAAAATTGTAGAGCAGAAGAAGGTTGATGATTGTAGCGCTCAATATCAATTATCATTACCTGAAAGTAAAGAATATTCCAAAATGCATGATTTCAATTTTTATCAGTTTAATATAAATCAAATTAGATGGATAGGTGGTTTTGGTCAAATAGCTTGGCTTAACGCAGAAAACTGGAAAGATATTAATCCAGGCTGGATAAAAAATGAAAATAGCATTATTGACCATATGAATGAAGATCACTTAAAATCAATACAATCCACTTTAAATGCACATCATAATATTAAAGATAAAGAATCCAAAATGATCAGATTAACTATAGATGGATATTATGTTAAATGTAAAGAAGGAATATTCTTTATACAATTTGAATCACTATGCAACACAGCCGATCAATACAAAGATCAATTAGTATTTCAAGCAAAAAAATATAAAGAATTTGAATTATAATTCTATATACTGAAAAGTCACTACCCAATTACTATAATCCTCAAAGCGAAGCTTAAATGCTCTTTCAGATGTTGTATCAAAAATAATAAAACTTTTATCAGAAACACCAATCTTATGAATCGTCATATCATATGAAAGAACTTCAAATTCCCCTCCATAAGACAACTTACCAGCTCCAGGCTTGAAAGATACGGAAGCGGGCACAGATTTTATTTCATCAAAAGACATATCATTTTCTACGTATAATAATATTTTCTTATCTAAATCTATACTAGGCATAAAATATCCCTGCCCCGCTGATTGAGCAATATAAGAAAGTTGCCAGGTCGTACTATCTTCTTTTTGACTTAAAAAATTATAGTAGAATGGATCATCATTTGGATCTCCAGTTATAACCTCAATAATATTTTGATCAATAGCTTTTTCTGTATCATTATCACCGCATGACATGATAAAAAAAGAACTAATAAATAAACTAAAAAATATAATTATATTTTTCATAATACCCCTTAAAATGATGTTTGTAATTCTACGAATCCAAATCTTCCAATATAGGGACCAAATCGTTCATTGGTTTGATCTTCGATATTAGATATTCCAAATTTCATTAAAGCGCCAGTGCTAATAATTTTTTTAACAACAATATTTGAAATAATATGAGAGTTGGAATTTTCATTTGTAAAAATATATTTTTCTGTGTCAGAATTAAACTCATATAACTTAAATGAGGCAAACCATTTTGAATAAAAGATCAATTGAAAACCCCCTAAATCATGATTAAGTGTAACGCTTGCAGATAGCGGATTCGTATTTGGCAGAACGGTATCATTTTGATTGAATCGCTTGGAATAGATCAAAGATACACCCAGCTTAGTAGTTTTATTTGCTACCCATTTTTGATTGATTTCAAAACTATAATTCATAGCATTTCTCAAATTGCTATAACTCAATACTCCTGAGCTTAAACTTACACTTTCAATTAAATTATCGTATTTAGTAAAATGCCCAAAAATAGCAGTTTGATGTTTTTTATTAAAATCAATATCTGCTCCAATTGTAATTCCTTCAGATATTTCTGGCTTTAAATTAGAATTTCCTTTTACAGTATAATTATATTGAGCATGATTCCAATCAATAAATCTTTCTAAGAATGAAGGAGATCTAAACCCCTTCCCCCAAGACATTCTTATTTTTATTTTTTCATAATTCTTCATAATACCGATTCTAGGGTTAATAACTGTTTCAAATTCACTATAATCGTCAATTCTTAGACCAAAAATAGCTTTATAATTTCTTATAAAAGACCTATCGAACTGGGCAAAGACACTTTGATTGATTATATCTTGGCTTTGATTGTCAATTCGATCACTTTGATACTTAAGCTTTCTAATCTCATAACCCGATGTTAGCTCACCATTCATTATATTTGAATTGTAAATGATCTCATATTCAATAGCGCTTTCTCTAGACACCTCATCCATTTCAATTTTACCACTAGTTTTCTCTTTAAGATATGATCGCCTATAATTATTAATAATTAATGAATGATTAAAATTATAATAATGCTGATTTACTGAAATAGATTGCCTTCCTATGTCAGTGTTAACATTGATTATTTTTGAACTACCTTTATCATTCTGTATAAAATTATTGGTCTTAATAGAGAAAAAATTAGAGCCTGTCCCTCTCCAATTAAAACGTGTTCCAATATTTTTTTTTGATATGTTATCTATTTCAAAAAGATTAAGAGGATCAAAATCATTAATATTGTCAGATTGTATAGATATTAGAAAATCTATTTTTTTATTTTTTAAAAAATAGTTCATATTTATTGAACTAAAACTATCTTCAAAAGAATTTTCAATTATGTTTGAACTGGTATTTTGATATTTCATACCAAAATTAATTTTTTTTGAATCTGTATATTTTCTTGAAATGATATTTATTACACCAGCCATGGCCTCACTTCCATGCAGTGAAGAACTTGGACCTTTAATAATCTCTACCCTTTCTATTTGATTTAATTGGATCTGGTCTAATGAAACTCTATTATTAAATTTTCCAATTAAAGGCTGGCCATCAAAAAGTACTAGTACTGACCTAATATCCATTCCAGATAATTGAAGCGCTGGAGAAGGTCCAACAGACCTCTCAAAGCTAAACCCTGGCAACATATAAAATAGCTCATTAAGATTGCTCATACCGGATCCTTCAATATCTTCTTTGGTAATAACATTGGTAGAAATTGGAATATCATCATAATTCTTAGAGTTTCTCATTGCAGTTACTGTTAATTCAGGCATCCGCACAGAGGTTTCCTCTAAAAAAATGATCAAATTCTTTATATTTGATTTATTAACTACAACTTGCTTAATCTTATAACCAATATGGGAAAATTCTAAAATTACTGGAAGCTCAAAAACTCCCTCAATGTAATACTTCCCATTACCATCAGAAATAGTTCCAATATTTTTATCATTGGCAATAAAAATATTTACATTGCTAATTGGTCTATCGGAATTCTTATTTAAAACTATTCCACTTATTGGCGTTTGAATTTTACCTTGATCGCTTGCAATCAAATGAACAAATGCCAAACTTACATAAACAATAATCAGTCTAAGAAAAATAAAACACCCCAAATTTAATTATTCTGATGAGCTGTAATTTCCAATAAAAGTGGAAATAAAATCCTCCATAGTCTCTCTTGACATTGGTTTTTTTTCATTTCCTAAAAAGAAAAGGCCATGAAAAAGCCCACCAATTGCACGCATCATTATATCTGATCTCATTTGAGGAAATTCTTTTTGCTCTATACCTTCTTCTAATAAACTTTGAAAAACGCCATACATTTTTTTTTGATAGTTTTTCCAACTATTATCTCCTTCTGAAAAAGCACTAGGCATCATTTGAGGCGCAGTAAAAAGAAATTCAAACATTATTGGGTTTTTTCTTATCAAGCCCCCAATAATATTCAATGAGCTAATAAAAGTCTCTTTTGGATGCTCATGATCGTGGACCTCCTCTTCAATTGACTCCCATATCTTTTGCCATCCCTCATTAAGGATCTCAACAAAAATCTCTTCTTTTGAGTTAAAATAATAATATAATGTAGCTTTGCCAAAATCTGCTTCTTTAGCGATTTCATCCATCGTAGAGCCCTCAAAACCTCTATTCTTGAATACCGATAAGGCACTATCAAGAATATGTTTTTTTCTTAGCTCTCGTTCTTTTATTTGTCTTTTAGTGACCATATCTTATTTGAATAATTAATTGAAATATATAAAATACTAGCTTTCTTTACAATTTTAAGAAAATCCACATCTTTGAAGACATTTTTCGGCAGAATATAGTAATTCATGAGTGTGTAAATATTGAAAGTTTGCGCTCCTACCTAGTACCTCTATCCCTTTTATTGATTTAACGAATGAAAGAATCTCTTCAATGTCGCTATCATCGACAAGTAACTGGGGATATGCATAATGCATAGAATATGCTACTTGATCAATGATTTCTTTTTCATCAATCAAGCAATTTTTGATCATTATTTTTTTTATTTGATCATTGAATCGACTTTCATCCATATTGAAGATATCATCACTGCTATTGCAAGGAACTTCTATCACTATACATGTTTTATCCTTTGGCGCTAAAAAACTACTTCTATTTTTTGGCTCATATATTCTCGTAAATGGATATTTTTTTTCAGGAAAATAAACAGATGCATAATTTGAAAAATGTTTTTTATTTAAAAACAATACAGATAACCTAAGACTGCGAAATTTTATATTATTTACTTTTCTAATCAACCTCATAGGAGGCCTAGGTTTTAAGATGTTCATAAAAATATTAATTGGGAGAGTGCTTATGATTTTATCACAATCCATTTCTAATCCTGTCTTCGTAAATACTTTATAGCATCCATTTTGCATTAATTCTATTTTATTAACTGGGCTCTTTAATATAATATTTTCTTTCCCAATCTTATTAAAAATAGCATCAAAAATTGAACCAAAACCATTCTTTGGATATAAAAAAGAACCCTCTATATGTTTTTCATTTTTACGACCAAAAGAAAAAAAGCTTTTAAGAATAGATAAATAATTTAAATGCTTTAATCTATTTCCCGTAATTGAGATTGATAGATTTTCAGTGTCTACCCCCCATAACTTCTCAGTGTAATTAATTAAAAATAATTCTGAAAGTGTCTTCCCGTATCTATCATATGCATATTCCTTAAAATTATTAGCTATATAGTTGAGCTTAAAGATTTTAATGAAATTCTCGAATGCAATTTTAAATAAAACAAAAAAAGGAATCGCTTTTACAATACTTGGTAACTGTAATGGAAAATCTACAGTTTTATTTTTCCAATGAATTTTACTTGGTACAGCAACTTTTTTTAAATCTTCTTTTAATAATGATTTAACAATTTTTGTGGACATCTTATTCTTATCATGAAAGCGATGGGCTCCTGTATCAAACTTAAAATCACCCATTGATAAAGTTCTGCAATTGCCACCAATATCAGCTGTTGATTCAATAATTGAAAAAGATAAATTCTTTTTTTTTGCAAAATATCCTGCAGCCATTCCTGCTGGACCTGCACCAATTATTATCAGATCTTTTTTCATATTATTTTTTTCCTACCAGCAAATAAGTATCGATAGATGACCAAGCTCTATTTACATATGGATTATGGTAAAAGACAGAATCTTCTTTAATAACAAATTGATCTTTAAATAATTGTTGAAAATCACCAATTATTAGCGCTGTGCTATCAGAATTATTAATAACAAACCTTTCTATGTCTTCTTCATTTGTAGCATCAAAAAATTCTAAATCAATCATATGCGTTTTTAAATAAAAATTGACAAGTGGGGTGCTTATTATAGAATGAAAATTTCCTTTATTCTTTACGTGTTCCTTTACTTGTGAAATCGCAGTTGGCATAGCATGCTGCTGAGTTAGTTTAAATGTGACCTGAATAAGAAAAAATGCAAAAACAGAAACGACAATTTTGGCGAATGACCTATTCTTTATTAATAAATACTCATAACCATAACTGAGAATCAAAAAAACAAACAATAAAATTGGTAAAATATGCCTGCTTTTATATATAACATTCTGTGATATAAATATCCATATCAGATAAATTAAACTGCACATCAAGATTATTAACAATGATCTTTCAAATTTAATGTTCTTGATCATCTCTCTAATCCCAATGATGGAAAGCATTCCCATAATAAAAGAAATTAGTAGGGTCTTTACTGATCTTCCAGGCCAATATCCGCCAAATCCATCAGCGCCTATTGATTCAACTATTCTTAAAATACGTTGATTAAAATCATTATCCGTTATAATGCTTCCACCATAATCATAAAAATGTCCCAATGTATGGTTCTTTGCAATAACAATAAGATCGTCAAATCCAGTTATTGCTATTAAAGGAATAAGCCAAATGGCTATACCCAATAAAAAATAAGAGACAAGCCATAAAAATTGAAATTTTTTATTAAAGATCGTCCCCAGTAAAACCAAAAAAATAATAGGAAAATAAGACAATCGAACACCAAGCATTAGCCCTGAGAAAAAAAAGGCAGAATAAATACTTGTTTTAGAATTATCATATCTTATAAATGAGCATAATATCAAGCATGCCAATGCAAATCCAAACAGATCAGGCATATACCTGTTGCTCATTAACCATATCATTGGATTAAAGAAAATAATCAAAGAAATAAAAAAGCCTAATGATGAATTTAATTTTGTAGAAAAAATTTTGTTTGTATAAAGAATAATCATAAAAACTGAAATTCCACCTATCAATGAAAACGATTGAGCTAAACTACCTGTAAAAAAATAAAAGACCTTAACTAAGAAACAAAAAACAGGGTACCCTGGAAAATGAGGTTGGATTTTAGCTAGATCATAATCTTGAATACTTAGCGCAAATCTTAAGCTATCAATATCCTCAATATAATAAATAGAAGTGAATAGCCTTGAGACCACACATAATAAAAAAATAAAAAAATAGTAAGTTCTTTTATGTGTTAAAAAATTCAAAATAGAATAGTTTGATGATTGTTATGGCTTATGATTTAACATGGTATTAAAGTTGAATTTGAAGTAAAATTGTTTCTCCATTTCTTAAGACTTCAACTCCTGCTTTATCTCCTGGGCTTAATTCGCCCAACCTAATCATATATTCATAGATATCACTTACATTTTTTTTATTTATGTTTATAATAATATCCCCAGTTTTCATTCCGGCTTTAAAAGCTGGTCCATTTTCTCTAACCCCATCAACTTTCAGCCCATAATCATTATTGCCATATGATGGCATAATGCCAAATGTTACACTGAAGCTCGTTCTAGTATTATTGCTATTATCATTGTCTGTAGATAAAAATTCTGGACGGGAATCATTCTTGTCAATCCCACCTACAAGATCATTTACAAATTTAATGATCGCTTCTTCGCCTTTAATATTTATCTTTTGCCAATCATCAGCAGGGCGATGGTATTCCTGATGGCTTCCAGTAAAGAAAAAAAGTACAGGAATTTTTTTATTATAAAAACTTGAATGGTCACTAGGTCCTAAACCGCTTGAATTTTTAGTTATATCTAAATTGTAATTTTTATTGATACTATCAATCAGATCATTGAAACGTTTAGATGTGCCAACACCTCCAATGCTTAATTTATTATCACGCATTCTTCCGATCATATCAAGGTTTACCATACTTATAATTTTTGAGATATCAACTGTGGGGTTTTCAACAAAATATTTTGATCCAAGCAATCCCTGCTCCTCAGCATTAAAAGCTATAAAAATTATACTTCTATTTAATTTTATTTTACTTGATAGTAATCGAGATAATTCTATTAAAGCAGCAGTCCCTGATGCATTGTCATCTGCTCCATTATGAATTTCTTTAATGTTTTTCGCTAATGATCCAGAGCCAATCCCACCATATCCAAGATGATCAAAATGGGCACCAATTACAATGTACTCATTTCTAAGCCGCTTATCATTTCCCGGAATAAGACCAATTATGTTTGGAACCTGCACCTGCTCTTTAGCTAAATCTATATTTGAACTAATTTCTGCGTTGATAAAGAATGAATTAGATTCAAATTTCTTATCAATATCAGATCGAATTAATTCAATATCGATCTTCAATATCTCTTGAACTGCTTCACTTGATAAATGAATAACGGGAATACCCATTGCTTTTGAATTTTGATCAAAGCTTAATTCAAGCAAATCATTATTTTCATATCGATTAACGAATATAACTCCCAATGCCCCCATATCTTTAGCCAGTGAAGCTTTTTTTCTCAATGAGGAGTGATTATAAAATTTTGAATGAGGGTTATCTGGTTCAGGCGAATTTCTGATAATAATTGCCCATTTATTTTTAATGTCAATTGCTTCATAATCGTTCCAATTCAAGCTATCGATTTTAAAGCCATAGCCTACAAAAACAGCTGTTCCTTTGTAGCTGCCTGATGAAGAAAATTCTAAAGGCATATAATCTGTACCTACCGCAATAGGTAAATTCATTATGTTTAGATTATTATTATTCCCAAGCTTTATACCTTTAGTAAAATCAAAATATTGTAAATAGCTTTTACCATTCACTGGTCTTAAACCAGCATTTTTAAAGTTCTTTACAATATAATCTACAGATTTTTTTGATCCATTTGACCCAGGATAACGGCCCTCCATTTTATCATCTGATAGGATTTGAATATGCTCCAAGAGCAAGTCTCTAGATGAAACTTCAATATCAATGGTTTGCAGTTTTTTAGCACAACCAAAGAAAATAAAAAATAAGGTAAAAAATATATTTGCTTTCATTTATTTCATTAATTCTTATTTAAAAACAAAAAAATGGCACATACATGATGCATGTGCCATTTTAACAAAATAACAAATATTATTTGATTTAATAATTTGCTACATCAGCATCAGTGAAACCAAATGATTGCTTCATGATCGCAGTCATTTCAGCGCCCTTTAAAACATCATGGTATGCTTGCAGTTCAGCAACGGTACCATAAACAGGAGCTGTTCCCATTAGAGTCAGAATACGAGTTATAGATGAAGCAGGAACTTTGCTAAATGAATTATAAAGCAATCCATGCGCATAGCCTCTCATTTCACCCCAATGATTCTCATAATCAGCAGTTTCAGCGGAACCTGCAGTTTGGCCTCCCCCTGCATCAATAAGCGCTTTAACATCTGCGGCAGAGTCATTAATATAATGCATTGTTACAGCTGCTACCACTTTTTCCCATGTTTCCATAATGATATCTCTTTGGGCTAAAATCTGATCAAGCGGTTCTTGATTGACAATCAATGTTCTACCTTTCAAGTAAGCATCAAAGATTGTCTTGGTGTAATCATAATCCCCACAACTAGAACAAAGGTCTCGCTTTGCAGCAGTAACTGCCCACCCGGCATTATACTCTGATTTAAAGTCTATCTTACCATCGCTATTTGAATCAAAATATGGACTAGTTTTTCTATCGGTATCATCTGTATAGCCAGTATTATAATCTAGTGCAGCTCCAAAATAACCAAACGATTCATCCCAATGGTGCTCCATCTCTGTATATGTTTTACCTTCAACAGCTACTGAGTTATCATCGGTTGGTATTTTAGACATATACTTTGATGTTGCTTGCCAATAAGAAATAGCTCCCCAAAGTGTTTTTTGAGTAATCTGGTCAAGACGTATACCTGTTGCTCTGGTCTTTCCAGCTGATGCTAATTCTTGCACCCATCCACCAACCAAGGTCTTTGCAGTGGCATTATATCCTGGAATTGTGATACTCTCAACTGCATCTAATCTATCATTTAGCTGACTAGTTGATATATCGTGATATTTAGCTTGTACCGTAGTCATATCACCAACAGCAAGGATAGCGCGCGTTGCGTCATCATTAGCCATCATGCTAAGTAGGGTCGCCGGATTTTTAGATCCAGCATCAGTTCCCATCTGTGTTTTGATATCATTGATCAATAGATTCCTCACTACCTGTCCAGAGTAAGAAACACTGCTCACTCCATCGGTAAATCGACTATTGAATGAATAGGTTGTCGGTTGTGTTACTTTGACAGCAGCTGGCTCTTCATCGTCATCGTTATTATCTTCACAAGCTGAAAAAATAAATAGCGATAAAAAAGCAAGGGCTGTCACTTTATTTAGTTTCATTATGTTTCCTTTTTTTATATTGTAATTAAGACTCATTTTCATTTATTAAATAAAAAAATTTAGAATAAATATTCTAATCCAATATTAACCTGTCTCCTTGGGCCAGGAATGATACCAGAACTTATATTGGCTTGCTTTTGTCCAGGATTTGAATGCAGGCGTGAGCCAATATATATTTCATCAGTAATATTTTTTCCAGTTATAAGAAATCTTATTTTATCATTGATCTGATAATCGGCACTTAAATTAAAAAAATAATAAGAAGGCACAGAGCCAGAGACTCCTATATTGTCTTCTTCTTCTATATTTTCAAAATCTGTATAGACCTTATCTACAAAACGCATATCTAAACGCATTGAAAATGAATCAAAATAATTTCCTGAAATCCCAGCTGTTAAAGTATGCCTTGGAGCATATGGCAGCTCTTTACCTTTAATACTCACTTCAGACCCAGCACTACCAGAAACATTTGATGTGATCCTACCTTCAACTATCTCTGTACTTAATAAAGCATATGTAATATGAAAATTCGGTAGAAGGGAAATTGACTGAGACAAAGAAAGATTTGCATTCAGCTCTAATCCCATGCTATTTACTTTGCCTAAATTTTTAAATGCTGTTCCCCTGCCAGCCGCTACTAGATTTTCAATCCCAATATGGAAACCAGATAATTCAAAATCAAAGGATGAAATACTGCCTCTTAATCCCAATTCTTTATTCCAACTCTTCTCAGCCTTAAGATCTAAACCAGTAGATTTATCACCCATGCCGAAATTCAATATCTTTAAAGCGCCGCTTGATGGAGGGGTAAACCCTCTATGTATACCCCCAAAAAAATTCATACCTAACAATGAAGCACTAAAACCAAAACCTGGCAAAGCAACTGCAATAGTTTTATCCTGATAGGTCGATCCTTGCAATCTATCTACTCTTTCTTGTTCAAAAACCTCAAAGCGCACACCTGGCCTTAATTGAATGTTCCCCCATTCGATTCTTTCTGAATAAAACAATGACATTGCTGTCGTTTCGTAATGATGACTCTGCCCAACGATAGTTGGACTTTCATCATCGGAAACAGGCAAGATAAAATATTTTCCATCTCTACTATCTGTGCTTTCACCTGCTTGTTTATCATCAATGAATCTCTCCCAGTAAAGCCTTGCGCCAAATTTTGTCTCTGACGGAAGGCCAAACAATGTTCTTTTTAATGTATAATTCTTTTGAGCTCCTAAAACATAGAATGTTCTTAATATGCCAAAATTATCCTTACCATTTCCTTTCCTTACAAGGTCATTAATACTATAATATGGCTGAGGAGATGCGCTAGGATCATCTTTTTGAGATGCGAGAACAAAAACATCGTTCTCCCTCCACCATCTTCGATCAAAATAACTGGTATAAAATGTGTTTGTAATGGATAGATTGGAATTAATTCTTTTAGTATGAATAAAATCTAAAGATGTTCGTAAAATCTTAAAATTATCATCTTCTTTTGGATTGTATTTAGGGTCATTTTCAAATGACCACTTGGTTAATCCGGTGTAGGTTGCGCTTGAGTTTTCATAATTAAGATTTGTTTTTATATAAATATTCTCATCATCTGAACGTAAATAATTCAACTTGATAGTTGCATTGGCTTGTTCAAAGTTATTATTCTGTCTAAAGCCATCACCTCTTTTCAATAAAAGCTGCACCTCTGGATTCAATCTTTCATTTCCCCATCCTCCGATTTCAGCAAAGATACTCCCATATCCATTCGAACCGGCGCTTGCTTTAAATAGCCCGCCAAATTCACTTCGTGGCCTTCTTGTGAAATAATTGATCACCCCTCCCATAGTCTGCGGTCCAAACTCTACAGTTCCGCTTCCTTTGATCACTTCCAATCTATCGATACGATCCGCTGGAGGGTTATAATACATATTAGGATATATATACAATGCTGGTTGAATAGGAATTCCATCCTCTAAAATCAAGATTCGAGAACTTCGTCTTGGGTTTATACCTCTGATACCTATGCTAATCCTTGAATTACCAATTCCATCATCAGCATAACCATTCACTCCAGGTACATACTCTAACATCTCTTGAGTGCCTATCGGGTTGAGCAATTTAATAGTTTGCATTGACAGTACAGTTGAAGCTCCTGGTAGCTTATTGAACTTTGAATCCGCATCACTTATGATCTCAAGCTTGGTCATCGTGATAGGTTGAATAGAAAGAGTCGCATTCACAGTATATACCTTGCCATCCTGGATAGTGATCGTTTGATTATAATCTTTAAAACCAATAAAACTAATAGATACATTGTACTCACCGCTTAAAATGTTATCGATATTGAAACTTCCATCATCATCTGTAACGGTGCCAAATGTTTTCCCGTCAATACCCGTAAGAACAATGTTAGCTCCTTTTAATGGTAAATCATTCTCTTGTCGGACTACCATCCCCGAAACTGAGGTCTGCATTAAAGAGGCATAGGCTATTTGAAAAGTCAGTATATAATAAAGACAAAGCTTAATAAGGTTATTCATTTGAGTATATTTTGGATTGTTAAAAAGTTGTTAATAAATCGTAGGATTCTTCTTTTTAGATGATTTTTCACTATTTGGAAGTGAAAGCTTCGCATAGCTTCCTTTATCTTCAGTTTCTGTATTAGGGTCTAGCAATGGATCATCCTCGCAAGAGATTAAAGTCATTGCTAGAAGAAGAAAAAGTATTCTAAAGAAAATTTTCATATTTTTTTTTCTTTTAAACCATTTGCCCTTGGTGCATGTTTTGGAGGACAAGGCACCAAAGGCATTATGGTTATTACACGCTTCGAAAATTCAAGACCAGTCTTTTGTTATTGAGACTTAATCTCATTATCAATTTAAAGTACTTTTTTTAATATATACAAATAATTAAATAAAAAAAA
>CESM01232114.1_pt1 | contig 17634 bp, 14 predicted proteins | sample 361421 | NCBI WGS metagenome assembly CESM01 (sample SAMEA2622219, study PRJEB7988) | marine metagenome | isolation source: saline water (ENVO:00002010), including | reverse complement strand
TATTATTTTATCATCACTATCAGAACTTTTTAAATAATTTAATAATTCATAATAATAACTCAAATGCACTTGATATTCAGAAATTGAACCTTCTGTTTTTTGTTTTTGATAAAAAGTTCCATATTCCTTCTCAATAACATCTAAATTTGGTATCCCTTTTTTAAATATTTCAAGTTTATTTTCAATAACTTCTAAAGTGTCTGATGTTTTTTCAATTTGATTCTTAATAAAGAAAATAGTGTTTGTAGCCATTTGGTTTTTCTTCTTTAATCCTCTATCTAAATATAAGAAAGATAAAGTGTTAAGATAATCAATAGATTTTTTCCTGTTAGGTCCGGTTAAGCTAAGTTCTAATACTGATCCATCTTTAATTAATGGTTTTATGTCAATAGATGAAACAAATTTTCTTGTTAATTTATCAATAGTATGAATTTTAAATGAGTAATATTCATCATTTTCGTAATCAATTGAATTAAAAAAATAGGATTTATCTATAATAAGAGAAAAATATTTTGTAGAAATTTCTTCACCATACTTATGAATTTTATTATAGTCTATATTAGCCTTTAATTTATTATTTCTCTTTTCAGTAATTAAATTATATGTATTATGGTCTTTACATTTAATTTGAAATTCAAAAGTATTAGAATCTATAGGTTTTACATAAAAATTAATACCTGCTATTTGTGCTTTATTAGAATCTAAAACTATTTTGATAGGTGAGTTTTTATATTGCTGTACGCTTTGTATAGTTGCGTGTTTGAAATATGAAACTCCTAAATTCAGATTTTTTATGGTTTTTTCTGCTAATGAATATGACTGCAAAATTGACTTTTCATTTTCTAAATTAGTTTTAATTGAAAACATTTCCATTCCTTCAATTATATTTTCAACTCCTAACTGAGAATTACTATCATCTCTTACTAAAATTGTTGTGGATACTTTGTAGACTTTCTTAGTATATCGATTATAAAGGAATGCTATAAAAAGACAAACTATAATTGATAATAAAAAATAATACCAATAAGAAAGTAAATTATTTATTATTAATTTTAAATCTATTTTTTCAATTTCAGACTCATCTGTATCTATTTCAAAACCTTTCATTTTATTCTGTTAATTTTAGATAAACATTTACTAGAACTGCAGCAGTAGTAAGTGATGACAGAAGTAGTTGAGATTGAGATTTTCTAAGTCCTCTATATTTTAGTGGTTCTACATAGATTAAATCATTGTTTCTTAAATAATAAAAATCAGTATTAATTACATTCTGTTGAGTAAGATTAATTTTGTGTACTGATTTCTGGTTATTTTGAGTTCTTATTAGTTTTACTTTAGTTAAATCTCCAAAATCTGTAATACCACCAGAAAGTGCTATAGCTTCAAATATCGTTATGTTATCTTTATATATAGGATATGAATTAGGCTTGTAAATTTCACCTAAAACTGTAATGTTAAAGTTTCCAAGTTTACATATTACTGTAGCATCCTTTAAATATTGATCAACTTTAGACTCAATAGAAAACTTGGCTTGATCAATAGTTTGATTTAATACATATACCTCTCCAATATACGGTATTTCAATTATACCTTCTTGATTAATAGTAAACCCATTCAAATAAATATTAGCAGATGTAATAGAAGCATTAGATGAATTAACATTATTTTCAACATTGAAAAAATTTGTAGATTCTTCATCAAAACTTAAAACTTTAACTATTAAAATATCACCAATTTCTAGAGAATGTTTTGGAGGTTTAGGACTAATATTCCATTCATCTTCTTCTATTTCATTTAGAATTGTAATTTTATTAATAGGAGTGCAAGCGAAACACAAAAATGAATAAAAAAAAATAACTGTGTAATTAAAAATATTTTTTTTCATGATTAAATTATAATAATAGCAAATATACAAAAAGATAATAGGTAAATTTATAAAATTGATAAATGAAAAAATAAAGATTAATAAAATATTAATGGTATCGATAATAAGCCTTGAACCATAAGTAATTTCAATAAATTGCTTAATATTTTGAAGTCATTCTTATTTTTAGATTTATATAATCTATATTTAATAAATAATATATTTAATAATACAAGTATCATGAATAATGAATATATTATATCTATTATACTTTCAAATGAAATTAAATTCCATGATAGTAATGAAATTGTAAAAAATAAAATAAATAATATTATAAAATTAATAATTTTTACCTTCCTTAAATTCAATAATATTGCTAAACTCATTGAACCTGCATAGATATCTCCTTTAATATCCTCAAGATCTTTTATTATTTCTCTAGAAAGATTAACTAAAAATGCTAAAAATGCGTACAGTAATATAATATATATTTTGGCATCTTCATATGTAAGATCACTAATAAAAATAGAATTTATTACACTTAAACTAATTAATATAGAGACAGTTATATTTCCCAATATAAACCTGTGCTTTAATAAAGATGAATAAATTCTAAGAACAAGAATACTTGATATCATTATTAAAAAAAGAAAATAATTTTCAATTTTTATTAAAATTAATGAAGTAAATATTAAAGAAAATAGAATAAATATATAATATATATATATAGCAGATTTTTCAGTAATATGTTTTCCAATAATTATATTATTTTTTCTGTTTATCATATCTGATTTGACATCAATGATATCATTAATTATATATCCAGAAGCTGCAATAAGAATTGTAGATGTTGTTAATAAGAAAAAAATTAAATCTACTTGATTTTTAATAATAAAATAATATATAAAATAATGAGTGGTGAATAATATTATTAAATTATAAATACGAATTAATTTAAATATGCAGATAATTCTATTAATCACTATGAATGAGTTTTCATTATATGACTTGATAGTATATTATAAATTTTTTGAATATCCTTATTGTACTCTAATAAACTAGAATGATCTTGTATTATATTTACATCCTTTCTTTTAGCTGGTCCTGTCTGTAATTTTTTAGGAGAACTATTTTTAATATTATATAAGGTTTTTTCAATTAAAGGAATTAATATTTCGAATTTCACATCAGATCTTTTCAAAATTTCATCAGCAATCGTGAACATATGGTTAGTAAAATTACATGAAAATACAGCTGACAAATGTATTATTTTTCTTTGTTCAGATGATATTACATGTATCTTATTTGATATTTTATCACATAATTCTAGTAAAAAATCTTTGAATAAATTATTATTATATTCTATTAAGAATGGAGTGTTTTCAAGATTAATTAAACTTTCTTTTTTTAATGTTTGTAGAGGATATAAAACACCATAATATTTAAATTCCTTTAATATATTAATATCTAAGGATCCAGAAGTATGTAAAATTGGAATAGATTTATTTACAACTTTATTTATAGACTCAATCATAAAGCTATCCTTTACTGAAACTATTATTAAATCAGTATTTGAAATTTTATTAATATGTCTCACATTTTTACAATTAAATTTCTTTGAAAACTCATTAGAAGATTCTATAGATTTACTCCATACCTCTAGAATTGAGAATCCTTTTTTCTTAAATGATTCTGCTAAGTTTGTAGCTACATTTCCAGATCCAATAAATGTGATTTTATTAACAATTATATTATTCATTTTAATAGGTATTATTAAAAAACAAAGTTATAATTTTGCATATAAAGTAAAATTAATGATTAACAGAATAATTAATTTTTTTTCCACTATGAAATTTGCAACACTAATGTTGTTAATTTTCGCTTTCTCAATGGGTTATGCTACTTTTATTGAAAATGATTTCGGATCTTCAACTTCAAAAGCATTAATTTACAATAGTTGGTGGTTTGAATTTATTATATTAATGTTGGTAATTACTCTAATATTTAATATTTTTAAGAGAAAATTAATTAATAAATATAAAATACCGACACTTGTTTTTCATTTATCATTTATTTTAATAATTATAGGTTCATATATTACTAGATATCATGGTTACGAAGGATTAATGAGTATTCCAGAAGGTTCTAGTGAAAATAAGATATTATCTGATGATACTTTTTTTCAATTAAAAGTAAATGATAATATTAATGAATTAAATTATGATAAAAAGTTATATCTTTCATATATCACAAGAAAATGGGATAATACACTATTAATTAAACATCTTTTTTCTAATTATTTCTCCTTCTCATCTAATAAGTTATCAGAAAATTTTTCTATTGAATACTTAGATTTTATTACAAATATTTCTGACTCAGTAATTGACAAAAATATATCTGGAATTATTTTAACTAAGTCATCTGTTAATAATAGGGAAGGGACTAATGTGTCATTAGATGATATGATAACAAAAGAAATATATAAAAGCCAAGAAATAGAATTTGATAATGTAAAATTTACTTTAAATAACCCTATAGATAATGCTGTTAATTTTACCATTGAAAGTAATAAGTTAATATGTAATTCTAACTTAGATATTTATGTCAATACAATGCCACCATCACCAGATGGTCCAGTGCTATATCAAAAGGGAATTAGATTTCAGATAAATAAGATGTCATTATTAACTATTAATGATAATAAATATATGTTTTCTGATTTCACTTTTGATGAAATTACCAAAAGTATATCTTCATCACCAAATATGGATGACTCAGATAGAAATCCATTAAGAACGATTGACGCTCTTGTATTAAAAATAAATACTGATACAGAAAGTAAAATTATTGAATTGACTGGTAAAAAGGGAGTGTATCCAACTTATAGTGATATTAAAGTAGGAAATTTAAATTTTAATCTATCATATGGTCCTAAATATTATTTAACACCATTCAATATTTATTTAGATGATTTTATTTTAGAAAGATATTCAGGATCCTCTAGTCCATCTTCTTACTCCTCTGATGTTAGAGTAATTGATAACGATAAGGATTTTCCTTACAAAATATACATGAATAATGTATTAGATTATAGAGGATATAGGTTTTTTCAATCATCTTATCCTCAAGACGAAAAAGGAACCATTTTATCAGTAAATCATGATTGGTGGGGTACACATGTAAGTTATTTAGGATATTTTTTTATGATTTTAGGAATGATTTTAACATTTTTTAATAAGCATACTAGATTCAATCAATTAACAAAAAAGTTGAATAAGTTAAAATTAAAAAATATTACAACAATTTTCTTATTATTATTTACTAGTAATCTATTTAGTTATGACAATGTTAATTATGTTGACAGTTTAGAAGTATACAAAGTTAGTGTTGATCACTCAAAAAAATTTGAAAACATTCTTGTACAACATGATGGAAGAATTAAACCAGTCTCTACATTGTCATCTGAATTAATTCGAAAGATTAGTAGAAAAGAGAAATTATATGGACTAAATAGCACTCAGGTTTTTTTAGGCATCATGAGCTTTCCTGAACTATGGAAGGATATCCCTATAGTTAAAGTTGACAATTCACAATTACAAAGCGAATTAGGATCTTCATCTGATTTAGTAAGTTTTAGTAAATTTTTTGATACATTAGATGGCACATTTATTTTAGAAGAAAAATCTTTTCAATATAACTCTGTTGCTGAGAAAAACAAGAGTAAATATCAAAAAGAATTACTTAAAGTAGTTGAGAGAGTCAACATACTTTACTCAATTATTTCCACAAAAAGATTAAATACTTTTCTAAAGATATTTCCATCTGAAAATGAATTTTGGAATACTGACTTGCAGATACCAATTCATAATAATGATACTAACAAGATAAATATTTTAAATTCTTACTTACAGTCAGTGCAATTATCAACTATAAAAAATAATTGGATTCTTTCTGACACATTAATTAATATTATTTATGATCATCAGATTAATAAAGGTGGGAGACTTATTCCAATTAAATGGAAAATTGATCTTGAAATCCTTTACAATAAGATTGATATATTTTCTTTATTATTTAAATGGTATTTTTTTACAGGATTAATTATGTTGATTTGTTGTATAATATCTATTTTTTATAATAAATCAACTCTATTAGAAATAATTAAATTTATAAGATATTTAATTTACATTGGATGGGGATTACATACACTTGGATTAATCGCAAGATGGATTATATCAAATCATGCTCCATGGACAAATGGATATGAGGCAATGATTTATACTGTTTGGGCTACAATGTTATCTGGTATTATTTTTGGTAAAAATTCAAATTTCACATTAGCAACAACAACATGTGTATCTTCATTATTATTACTATTTGCTTTCATATCATATTTAGATCCTACAATAACTAATGTTGTGCCGGTATTAAATTCTTACTGGTTAATGATTCATGTATCTGTAATAGTTGCTTCTTATGGATTTTTAATTACTGGAGGATTTTTAGGTTTATTAAATTTATTTTTGATAATTTTTAAAACTAAATCAAATAAAGATTTATTTGACATAAAAATATCTGAAATAACAATAATTAATGAAAAAACAATAACTGTTGGAATATATATGTTGTCTATAGGAACATTTTTAGGAGGAATATGGGCCAATGAGAGTTGGGGAAGATACTGGGGCTGGGATCCAAAAGAAACTTGGGCATTAGTAAGTATATTGGTTTATGCCTTTATTTTACATATAAGATTTATACCAAAATTGAATACTAAGATACTTTTTAATATTCTTACAGTATTTGCTGTATATTCAGTATTAATGACATATTTTGGAGTTAATTATCTATTATCTGGACTTCATTCATATGCAGCGGGTGATAAAGTTGACATACCTAATCAAGTTTGGATATCATTATTAATAGTAATAACGATTACAACAATATCAATATATAGAAATCAGAAAAAAACAGAAGAATCATCTCTATCAAAAATTAAATAAAAATTAATGAAATTAGATATTTTAGTTTTCGGTGCACATCCTGATGATATAGAATTATCATGTGCAGGTACAATAATTAAGCATTCAAAAGAAGGATATAAAATTGGATTAATAGATCTAACAAGAGGGGAGTTAGGAACTAGAGGAAATTATAAGATCAGAGATATTGAGTGCGAAAACGCTACAAAACATCTTGGAGTTGAATTTAGAAAAAATATGAACTTTAAAGATGGTTTTTTTGAAAATAATGAGTCAAATAAAATAGAATTAATTAAAGTACTCAGAAAATATAAACCAAATATTGTAATAACAAATGCACCTAATGATAGACATCCTGATCATGTGAAATCATCAAATTTAACGACTGAGTCAACTTTCTTATCTGGTTTAGAAAAAATAGATACAAATCAAAAACCCTGGAGACCAACTTATTTATATCATTATATTCAATTTCAAAATATAATCCCTGATTTCGTAGTAGACATTTCTTCAGAAATGGATCAGAAAATTAAATCTATTTCTTGTTATAAATCTCAATTTTATGACCCTGAATCTAACGAATCAGAAACTATAATATCTAGTAAAGAATTTTTAGATAGTATCAGTTATAGAGCTCAAGATTTAGGAAGGCAATCTAATTGCAAATTTGCAGAAGGTTTTATTTCTAATCAATTATTAAAAATAAAATATTTGAGAGATTTAGTTTAATTTTTTATATTTTAATCTTAAAGAGTTTCCAATTACTATAATGTCAGAAAACGCCATAAAAAGTGCAGCATACATTGGAGTTATTTGTCCAAATATTGCTAAAGGAATTGCAAAAATATTGTATGAAAACGCCCAGAATAAATTTTGTTTTATTGTAGAATATGTATGTTTACTAATCTTAAAAGATTCTATTAGTTGATCTAAATTTTTATTGTTTAACAAAATGACATCTGAAGAATGCAGAGCTATTGAACTTGCTCCACTAATTGACACGCCAATATCTGCTTGACTTAGAGCAGGAGCATCATTTATTCCATCTCCTACCATAACAGTGTCTTCATATTTTGAAATGATCTCTAGTTTTTCATTAGGTAATTTTTCAAAATATATTTTATCAAAAGCTAAGCTTTCAAATTCCTTACATTTTTTTTCCTTATCACCACTAATTAAGAATGTTCTCTTAAATTTATTAATTCTATTAATTAATTCTTGGATGTTATTTTTAACTTCATCTTTTATATTAATTGCAGCAATTAATTTATCATTTTTTAGTAGATACAGATCAAATACAGTGTTATTAATTTCATCATTTAAAATTCTAAAAGACCCAAAGTTATATAAATCATTTTCGTATAAAGCTGAGATACCTATTCCTTTTACTTCTTTAATATTTGTTAATTCTAATTCTTTAGAATAATCATTAAATTCCTTTAATAGTGATTTTGATATGGGATGAGATGAATGTTTTTCTAAATTAAAAATTATATTCTTGATCACATTTTCATCTCCAGAGTATATTTTCAATTCTTTTACTTTAAATTTACCTGTAGAAATTGTTCCTGTTTTATCAAAAAATATATTCTTAGATTTATGTAATTTCTCAATAGTATCACCACCTTTAATTAAAATACCTCTTCTTGCTGCTCTGCCAATTCCAACTATAATCGCAGTAGGGGTGGCAAGTCCCATTGCACATGGGCAAGAAATTACTAAAACTGCAATAGATCTAATTATTGAATCAGTTAAGCTAATATCAAATATTATATACGAAAATAAAAATGTTAAAATAGATACTATAATAACCATAGGCACAAAGAAGGAACTAATCTTGTCACCTAGTCTTTGAATTTTAGGTTTATTATTCTGAGCTTCATTTACTAATGAAATTATATTAGATAATAATGTTTCATTTCCAACTCTTGTGACTTTAATTTCAATGGAACCTGAGCTAATAATAGTTCCACCAATAACATTGTCATTTTCTTTCTTTAATACATATTCACTTTCTCCAGTAATCATTGACTCATCAATAGTACATTCCCCTTTAATAATGACTCCATCAACAGCGATTTTATCTCCTGTATTTGCTAATAATATATCTCCCAAAATAATATCCTCATAACTCAATTCTAGAATATTACCATTTCTATTAACTTTTGACGTAGACTTTTGTATTTCATATAATTCTTTAATTGATGATGTTGTCTTTCTTACGCTCTTTGTTTCTAAAAAATTTCCAAGTAAAACTAATGTTATAATTGTTGCTGATGTTTCAAAAAACATAAAATCATGACCTAATTCTAAAATCCATCCTATTATACTATAAACAAAGGCCGCTGTACTTCCAATAGTAATAAGAACATCCATATTCAAAGATTTCATTTTAATTGACCCGATAGCACTTTTGCCAAAATAATATGTTCCTGCTAAATATACTGGAACACATAATGTAAATTGAATCCATGGACTTTGATAAATAGAATCTAATGGTAAAAACATGTGTGTAAAAAACAATGGAATTGTAAAAAACAAACAAAACCAAAATAATTTCTCAGTTAATGTTCTTTTGATAAATTTTGATTCATTTTTTATAACTTCATATCCAATATCAGTAATCATAAATTCTATTTCTTTTCTAGAAAAACAAGAGTTTTTATAACTAACAGATGAATCTGAAAAATTAACGTTAATGTTGTCAATTCCTTTTGAAATTAAATGATTTTCAATTCCTTTAGCACAATTAACACAAGACATTCCTGCGATTTTAATTTTTTCGAAACTATTTATATTTTTCATCTATGCTAATTTAATAAAGAATTATTATTCAATACGTATTTATTTATAAGTAAGTTTTATATTTGCATACTAAAATGGTGGTTGTAGCTCAGTTGGTTAGAGCACCGGTTTGTGGTTCCGGGAGTCGTGGGTTCGAATCCCATCTTCCACCCTAAAAAAGGAGTTTTATACTCCTTTTTTTTATTGTGTTATATTCTTTATTTTTCTTAATAATTGTATTTTAGGATGAAAACCAGTAAATTGCTCAGACTTGTTTAGATTATCATCAATAATTACAATAGTTGGTGTAATTATCTTGTTATCATAACTTCCTAAGTTAAAGTATAAATCATGTCTGAAACTATATCCATCTTCAATTGGTTGTTGATTAGAATACTTATCACCATTAAATGATATGACTTTTTTAGTATATCCATCAATTTTTACAGGAATAAAATTCTCATTAATAATCTTAATAACCTCAGGATCAGATAAAGTCTCATTTTGCATTCTATCACAAAATTGACAATCTTTTTTATAAAAATATATTAAAATATTTTGATTATATTTCTTTGAGTATTTTTGGGCTTTTTCTAAAGAAAACCAATTAATTATTTCAGTAGAATTATTTACTTGAGAATATATATTGCTTGAAATAAAGAAAGTTAATATGCAAATTAATTTTTTCATTTAATTGATAATATTCTATTAGATTCATTTATCCAAGAGTTTACACCTCTTACATACCCACTTCTACCAATTTTTTCAAATGTAACTTTTCCTTCATTATCTATTATTGGTTTAACAAACCAAATGGTTGGATAGCCAGCAACTTGAAATAGTTGAGCGAGTTCTCTATTTTGATTTGAAATCTTTTTAGATAATTTTGTTTTCTTAGGAAAATCTAATTCTACTAAGATAACTTTTTTTGACCATTTTGCAAACTCAGGTTTATCAAAGACTTCTTTAACTAACTTAATGCACCAACCGCACCAGTCAGATCCTGTAAAAAACATCATTATTGGTCTGTTAGTTTTTTCTGAAAGTTCTATAGCTTTATTCATGTCAACATGCCAATCTAAATTTTTGCTTTGTGAAAATGAATTTAAGGATAAAAACGCAAATGATAATATAATTAATTTTTTCATGTTTAATAATTTAATAATTTAATAATTTAATATTTAATGAACACCATGCATCCATTTCTTTAATATAGGTGATAGTATAAACGCCAAAATAGCCATTCCTATTGCAACAACACCTACTTGTGTGAATACTGAGGTATAATTTAGAAGAGACTGAACTCCTTCTACAGATGATTCAGTTGTAGCTCCAGTAAAACCAGTAACATATTCAATCATTGAAGTCATAAATCCAGGTTCAGGAGCTTTATCAGATCCACTAATTGTTGCATTTGCAATAAATTTAGAGATGTAGTGAGCATAAGATGAAGAAAGGAAATAAACGCCCATCATAAATGCAGTCATTGCTTTTGGAGAAAGTTCAGTAACTTTACTTAATCCTATTGGTGAAATAAATAATTCACCTGTAGTCATTAAAAAATATCCTGCCATTAAAAATATAAATGGTGTTTTTCCAAATTCATCCATATAATTTGCACTCATTGCAAATAAAATAAATCCAAGTCCTAACTGTAAGATTCCTAAAGCAAATTTAATTGGAGTTCTAGGATTACTTTGTGCTTTAGCAAGAGCTACCCACATTAATGAAAATGGAATAGCTAAAAACATTATATATCCTGGGTTAATAGCATTAGTTTGAGAAGCATTCATTATAACTAAATTAACATTTCTTTCCGCAAATAAAGTTATAGCCGTTCCCGCTAATTCAAAGAATGACCAAAAAACAGTAATAAACAATGTTAATATTAATACTGTTATTAATCTAAACACTTCAATTTTAGAAAGATTAATCATATTTTTAATGATAATTGCTAAAATTACAAGTCCTAAACCTATTAATATTGATGAATGTAGATGCATTTCTCCAATTAACTCAAAAGCATTAAACTTTACTAGAAAAGCAGATAAAGGGACTAATAATACAGCAAAAATATAGAAGAAGTAATCAGTTCTTATACCATACATTTTCTTTTCAATGTACTCATGTGGTTGATCTCCATTATTATCAAAAACACCGTCTGTTATACCTCTCCAAAAGAATAATAATCCAATAAGCATTCCAATTCCAGCTGCACCAAATCCATAATGCCATCCCCAATCAGGACTCATTCCTAAATATCCACATGCTAAAGGTGCTAAAAACGCACCAATATTTATACCCATATAAAAAATCGTAAATCCAGAATCTCTTCTATCATCCCCTTCATCATAAAGTCTACCAACCATAGTAGATATATTTGGCTTAAAGAATCCATTTCCAACTATAAGTAAAGCTAATGCTGAATAAAAAAATAAACCATTGATATCTTGCACTGGAAATCCAAATATTCCATTTGAGTAATCATTTGCGTCAAAATAAAAAGCCATAAAAAAATGACCTAACGCCATTAAAATACCACCTAACATTATTGATTTTTTAAAACCAATAAATTTATCTGCTATCATTCCTCCAATTACTGGTGTTGCGTATACTAAAGAACCATATGCTGCGAAAATCCCAATGGACATTTCTTCTCTAGCAGATTCATCCTTAATATATATAAAGAATTCATTAACCATATATAGAGTTAATAAAGCTCTCATTCCATAGTATGAAAATCTTTCCCATAATTCAGCAAAAAATAAATAAACCAATCCTTTAGGATGTCCAAATATTTGTTTTTCTTGGTTAGTCATAATTTTATTAGATAAATTAATATTATTTTTTTAATTGACGAAAATAACAATAATAAATGAATTTCAAAGTTATTGTTAAAATATTACAATTAATATTTGTAGATTATTTATTTTCTAGTATAAAAAAAAATTTGGATTGAGTATAAATTAGTATTAATTTAGCAGAATATTTTATAAGTATGAATAAAAAAATTATATTATTAAGTTTGTTATTTTTCATTTCTTGCGGAGAATATCAGAAAGTATTAAAAAGCGATGACCCTAACTACAAGTATCAAATGGCTTTAAGTTATTATCAAGATGGTGATTTTAATAGAGCCATGCCAATATTTAGAGAGCTTGTATCAACTTTAAGAGCAACAAGTAATTCTGAGAATATAATATATTACCTTGCTTATTGTCACTATCAAAATAAAGACTATATTACTTCTTCTTATTTATTTAAAAATTATATACAAACTTTCCCTTTTGGGAAACATATTGAAGAGAGTAATTATATGTCTGCTTATTGTATGTATTTAGAATCTCCAAATTATAGTTTAGATGCAACTGCTACAAAGAAAGCTATTATTGAACTAAATGCTTTTATTGATAGATATCCAAATAGCTCTAAATTGGAGGATGCTGAAAATTTAATATTAGAGTTAGAAGATAAAATAGCATTGAAATCTTTTGAAAATGCAAAGCAATATTATACTACTGAAAATTATAAGTCAGCAATCATTGCATTTAACAATGTCCTGATTGATTATCCAAATAATAAATATAGAGAAGAAATTCAATTTTTAATATTAAGATCAACTTTTGAATTAGCTAATAATAGTATTAGTAATTTAATAGAAAAAAGATTAAATGAAACAATCGATGCTTTCATGGTTTTTAATGATAATTATCCTGAAAGTAAATTTAAAAAACAAGCTGAAAAAATTAATAATCAAGCTATATTATCACTAAAACAATTTAATAAATAAACTAAACATGGACTATAAGAAATCTAAAGCTGAAAAATCTACAATTACTAGAGATTTAATTAATATATCATCAAAGACAGGAAACTTATATAAATCCTTAAATGTTGTTGCTAAAAGAAGTAAACAAATTAATAGGGTCTTAAAAGATGAATTAGTTAATAAGTTAGAAGAGTTTGCTACAAACAATGATCAATTAGAAGAGATATTCGAAAATTCTGAACAAATTGCTGTCTCTAAATACTATGAGAAATTACCTAAACCATATTCTATTGCATTAAAGGAACTTATGTTAGATGAGATATATATAAAGCAAGTTAATACTGAAGAATTTGAATCTAAAAAAGATTTAAATAACGACATATAAATAATAATGTTAGAGGGCAAAAATGTTATTCTAGGAATTACTGCTAGTATTGCAGCCTATAAATCAACATACATAGTTAGGCTATTAAAAAAATTAGGAGCTTCAGTTAAGGTTATTCAAACAGAATCTTCAACTAGTTTTGTAACTCCTCTAAGTTTATCAACTTTATCTGAAAATCAAGTAGTTATTGATGTGATTGATAAAGAGAATAATAAATGGATTTCACATGTAGAATTAGGATTATGGGCAGATATAATGATAATAGCACCTATAACTGCGAAAACAATGAGTAAAATGGTTCAAGGTAATTGTGATAATCAATTAATAGCAACGTACTTATCTGCGAAATGCCCAGTATATTTTGCTCCTGCAATGGACTTAGATATGTATAAGCACCAATCAACTAAAAATAATATAAATAAGTTAATTAGCTTCGGAAACAAATTTATTAAACCTAATTATGGGGAATTAGCTAGTGGTTTAATAGGAGAAGGAAGAATGGCTGAACCTGAAGAAATTATAAAGTATATTATAGAAGATATTAATTCTCAAAAAGATCTATATAATATTAATTGTTTGGTAACTGCTGGTCCTACTTATGAAAATATAGACCCAATTAGATATATAGGTAATAAATCTACTGGTAAAATGGGTTTAGAAATTTCAAAGAATCTTGCAAATAGGGGAGCTAAAGTTAAATTAATTATGGGCCCATCAAATTTAAAATCATGTCATCCAAATATTTCTCAAGTAAATATTAATACTGCAGATCAAATGTATAATGAAGTGGAAAAACATTTTGATAACTCAGAAATCTCTGTATTTTCTGCTGCAGTTTCAGACTATAAACCTAAAAAGGTATATAATGAAAAATATAAAAAAATTAATGATGAATGGAAATTAGATTTAATTAAAAATCGTGATATTATTTCTGAAATGTCTTTTAGAAGAAATAAAAATCAATATGTTGTAGGTTTTGCATTAGAATCTGAGAATGAAATAGATAATGCAATTAAAAAGTTAAAAAAGAAGAAAATGGACATGATTATTTTAAATTCAATTAGAGATAATGGATCTACATTTGGATATGAAACAAATAAAATTACTATTATTGATAAAAAATTAAATATTAAAAATTATAATTTAAAAAATAAATCTGAAGTAGCTAATGATATTGTAGAAAAAATCATAGAAATGATTAATAATGCATAAGTATATATTATCCATATTAATATTTATAATTAGTTTTTCAAGTAATTCACAAGAATTATTATGCAATATTCAAGTAAATTCCTCCCAGATACAAACATCAGACAGGAAAATATATCAAACTATGCAGACTGATATATATGAATTCTTAAATAATACACAGTGGACGAATAAATTTTTTAAAAACGAAGAAAGAATAGAATGTACAATGCTTATTATGATAAAAGAAAGAGTATCTAATGATGAATTCAAAGCAAGTATTCAGATACAAAGTACAAGGCCTATATACGGAACTTCATACAAGTCAACTATGTTTAATTTCATAGATAATAATTTTAAATTTAAATATGTAGAATATCAATCTCTAGAATTTTCTGAGACAGCACATATATCTAACTTAACATCAGTGTTAGCTTTTTATGTTAATATAATTCTTGGTCTAGATTTTAATTCATACTCTGATCAAGGAGGTTTAGAGTTCTTTATAAAAGCTCAAAACATTGTTAATAATTGTCAGAATACTGCTGAAATTGGATGGAAGGCTTTTGAGTCAGATAAAAATCGTTATTGGATTGCTCATGACTTTGTAGATTCAAGATATAATTCTATACATGAAGTAATCTACAGGTATCATCGTTTAGGTATGGACAAACTATCTGCAAATTCTGATGATGCTAGATTTGAAATAACTGAATCTATTGAGGAATTAAGAAAGATTTACAGAGAAAATCCTTCTTCTTTATTATTAAAATTGTTTTTCGATGCTAAATCAGATGAAATTCGAAACATATATACAGAATCATATTCAAATGAGAAATCAAGAATTCTTAAGACATTATTAGAGATTGATCCTTCTAACTCTTCTATTTATCAATCAATTATTCAATCTAACCAAGAAGGAATGTAATATGTTATTAAATATTTCAATCCGAAATTTTGCTTTAATAGATCTAATAGAGATAGATTTAAAAAAAGGATTTACTGTAATTTCTGGAGAAACAGGTTCCGGTAAGTCAATCTTTTTAGAAGCTATTCAATTATTATTAGGAAAAAGATCTGATAAAAGTTCTATAAAAAATAAGAGTAAGAAGTGTATAATTGAAGGAGAGTTGTTAATTGAAGAAAAATATAAGTCTTTATTTAATAAATTTGACTTAGATTATAAAAAAATAAGTATAATTCGTAGAGAAATATCTTCGAATGGAAAAAGTAGAAATTTCATTAATGACACTCCAATATCATTATTTAATTTGACTTATATTACTGAAAAAATAATTGAGTTATATTCACAAAATGAGTCTTATCATTTAAGATCTGAAGATAAACAATTAGGATTAATTGATATTTATTCTGATAATAATATCCATTTAAAAAAATATAAAAATATATATAACAAGTATCTAACTAAAAGGATTGAATTAGAAAATATAAATAAGACAATTGAATTATCTGATAATCAAATAGAATTTTATAAATATCAGTATGATGAAATTAAAAACACTAATCTTAGTATTGACGAAAAAGATAAGTTAGATAAGGAATACATTATTTTAGAAAATTCAAATTTAATTTTAGATACATTATCAAATTCTTTTGAACTAATTTCTAAAGATGGTGGAATTAATGATAATATCTCAAAAATTGAATCTAATATTCAGAAAATAGATACTTATTCAAAAGAAATTTCTGCATTGTTAAATAGAATTATATCGATTAGAATTGAAATAAATGACATTGAGAATGAAATACAAATAATTAGTGAAAAAATCAATTCAGATCCTGCATTATTAAAAATCATTTCTGACAGGCTTGATCATTTAAATTTTTTACTAAAGAAACATAAAAAGAATTCAATAAAGGAATTAATTGAAGTTAAAGAAGATTTAGAGAAAAAAATAGAAAGTTCAACTAATTCTGAAAACATGATCCTTAAAAAACAAAAGGAAATTGAAGAATTAGAAAGAATATTAAAACATGAGGCTGAGATATTATCAATTAGAAGAAAAGAAAATAGCAAAAAATTTGAAAAAAAAATTATTAGTTATTTAGTTAAATTGGGAATAAGAAATCCTCAATTTAAAGTAGAATTTACTGAACTAGATAGTTATAATGATAATGGAATAGATAAATTAAAATTTTTATTTTCTGCAAATAAAGGAAGTGAATTAAAAGATTTATCAAAAATAGCTTCTGGTGGGGAGATATCCAGATTAATGCTTTGTATTTCATTTATTATATCTAAAAACAAAAATCTTTCAACTATAATTTTTGACGAAATAGACGCCGGTGTTTCTGGAGAAATTGCTGATTTAATGTCTAAAATGATGGTTGATATGAGTATTAATCAACAGGTCATCTCTGTTACTCATTTGCCTCAAATTGCTGCAAAAGCAAATCATCATTATCTAGTATATAAATCAGAACAATCTAATGTTGTTCAATCTTTAATTAAGAAATTAAATAAAGATGAAAGTACTCTAGAAATAGCGAAAATGTTGAGTGGTAAAGTAGTGACTACTTCTGCAATAAACAATGCAAGAGATCTAATAAAATGAAATATTGTATATTTGTAAAAAAAACATAAAATGGGAATATTAAAGGGAAAGAAAGGAATTATTTTTGGAGCTTTAGATGACAAATC
>CESM01034695.1_pt1 | contig 17740 bp, 14 predicted proteins | sample 361421 | NCBI WGS metagenome assembly CESM01 (sample SAMEA2622219, study PRJEB7988) | marine metagenome | isolation source: saline water (ENVO:00002010), including | reverse complement strand
AAAAAAAAAAGATTTTTATAATTTCGAAACAGATATTTTTAAAAAATTTGAAACTTTAATTGAAATTGAAAATTATGGAAATAAACTATGAAAAAATTTTCAGTAATTTTTTTGATTTTATCTTTAATTTTATTTACTGCAATTATTAAGAATTCAACAAAAAGAATTGATGATGAAATTTTTTCCACTAAAGAAAATATCAGAGGTCTAAAAAAAAATTTTGAGAATATTAAACTAGAATATGACTACTTGAGTTCTGCTGATAGGCTGCTTGAATTTCATAAACTTTATTTTGATGAGAAATTATTTAAAAAAAAAATTGAAAATTTTATGATAATTAAGGAGAGAAAAGATTTTCTAAAAATTAAACAACTAAAATTTTAAATGAGCAATAAGGATTCAAGAATTGTCATAGAAAATCAAGAACGTGACTTTCTATATAAAAAAAGTAAATCAAATTTAAATATAACTTTTAATCGAATATCTTTTGTCTTTTTTATATTTTTTATTATCTGTTTAATTTATTCTATTCATTTAATACATCTTGGGTCAAGAAAATCAAAAACTGAAAATACTGATAATCTCAATCAAATATCAAATAAACTTTATCGAGCAGATATTGTGGATAGAAATCAAAAATATTTAGTAAAAACAATTAATTCTATAGATATAGGAATAAGCCCCTCAAAGATAATTGATGAGAAAAAACTATTAATAAATTTAAAGTTAATATTTCCAAATAAAAATTATTTTGATGTTCAAAAAAGAATTAATAAGGGAAAATTTTTTTATTTTGAAAAAAAAATTTCAGAGGAAAATTATGAAAAACTAATGCAACTTGGCGATAAATCTATTGAACCAAGAGATAATCTAATACGAATTTATCCTCAAAAAAATCTATTTAGTCATATCATAGGTCAGATTGATAACGAAAATAATGGCATCTCAGGTTTAGAAAAATCATTAGATAAAAAACTTAAAAATATTCGAGAACCCATAAAACTTACAGTAGACAAGGATATACAATATCTAATTAGAAGTGAATTGATTAAATTCAATGAAATCTTTAGCACAAAAGGTAGTGCTGCAATTCTAATGAATGTTAGAAATGGTGAAATTTTATCTTTAGTTTCATTACCAGATTTTGACCCAAACAAAAGAAAAAGAATTTCTGATGTAAATTTTATTAATAGAGCAACTAAAGGAGTATATGAGTTTGGTTCAGTTTTTAAAACTTTCACATTAGCAGCAGCTTTTGACTCAAAAATAATTGAACCTCAAACAGAATTTATTGATCTGCCAAAATCATTAACTTGTGCTGGCTTTCCAATCAGGGAATATGACAATAAAATACCATCTAATTTAACAGCTGAACAAATTTTGATTAGATCTGGGAATATAGGGTCAGTAAGAATTGGCCAAAAAATTGGTGAAGAAAAATTCAAAATTTTTTTGACAAAGCTGGGTATCTTAAAGAAGATAAATTTTGATATTGAGGAAATGGGCACACCATTAAAATTTAATTGGGGTAAATGCCCTCTTGCGACAGCTTCATTTGGACATGGTATTACCACTACATTACTTCAAGTAGCGAAAGCTTATTCAATCATTGTAAACGGTGGATATGAAATTTATCCTAGACTCATTAAAAATAAAAAAGATATTAAAGGAGAAAAAATCTTAACCGAAGATGTATCTAAAAAAATATTACCTATTTTAAGAAAAATTGTGACCACAAAAGAGGGAACTGCCTCATTAGCTAATGTGAAAGGTTATGAAATAGGAGGGAAGACAGGAACAGCTCAAAAAAGTATTGCTGGTGTTTATTCAAAAAAAAAAATCAATTCTTTTGTATCAGTTTTTCCAACTTCAAAACCAAAATATGTTTTAGCAATTATGCTTGATGAGCCTAATACTAACCAAGATTATATCTATCATTTTAGAGATGGGTCCAACATTAAATATAAAGGCACTCCATTTAATACAGCAGGCTGGACTACGGTTGAAGCGACAGGTCAAATTGTAGAGAAAATCGGGCCTATTTTAGCCACAAAATACGGTGACATTAATTAAGATATGTTACTTAGAGACTATATTCCAAACATTAAAAAAAAATACAGAAAGATTTTTTTTTCTGGTATTTCATTTAATAGTTCTGAAGTAAAAAAAAACAATATTTTTTTTGCAATCAAAGGGAATAAATTTGATGGCAATGACTATATTGATTTAGCTATTAAAAATGGTGCAAAAATAATATTTACAGATAAGAAGATTGTAAAAAAAAAAAATAATGTTCTTCTTTTATATTCTTCAAATGTAAGAAAATTATTGGCAAATTTTTCGTATAAAATATTAAATAAAAGACCAAAAAAACTGATTGCTGTTACAGGTACAAATGGAAAATCATCAATTGCAGATTTTTACTATCAAATACTTAATTTAAATTCCAAAAATGTTGCTTCAATTGGAACTATAGGAGTGAGATATAAAGATAAAAAAAAAATTATAGATAACACAACTTTAGATCCAATCAAGTTAAGCAATATATTAAACAATTTAGCAAAGGAGAAAATAAATAACGTAATTTTAGAAGCTTCAAGCCATGGTTTAAAACAAAACAGATTAGATGGGTTAAATTTTGACGTAGGAATATTTACAAACTTGTCTCATGATCATTTAGATTATCATAAAAATATGAAAAGCTATCTCAAGGCGAAATTATATCTTTTTGAAAAATTAATTAAAAGAAAAGGAAATATAATTACTGACAATGATATTCCACAAACCAAAGAAATAAAAAGTATTGCATCAAAAAAAAAATTAAATTTAAGTTTAATATTTAATAAAGAAAAAGGTATTCATCTAATTTCACACAAATTTTTTAATGCAAAGCAAATTTTAGAAATCAGTTTTAAAAAGAAAATGTATAATATGGAGTTAAACTTAATAGGCAAAATCCAAATTAAAAATATATTAATGGCAATTTTAGCAGCAAACAAAAGTGGCCTAAAATTTGAAAAAATAATTAGTATAGTTAATAAAATCAAACCCGTTGAAGGACGTCTCGAAAATATCGGTTTTATCAAAAATAATTCGAGGGTTATTTTAGATTACGCACATACTCCAGAGGCATTAGAGATAGCTTTACAAAATCTAAAAGAGCAATTTCCTACAAGTAAAATAAATTTAGTATTTGGTTGTGGGGGAAATAGAGATTTTAAAAAAAGACCGATCATGGGAAAAATTTCTCAAAAATACTCAGATAAAATTTATTTAACTGATGATAATCCAAGAAATGAAAATCCTTCAAAAATAAGAAAAGAGATTAAAAAAGGTATAAACAAAAAAATTTACGAAATACCTAATAGAAAGAAAGCTATAAATGAAGCTATTATGAAACTTAGTACAGGTGAAATATTATTAGTAGCAGGCAAAGGTCACGAAAAGACTCAAGATTATGGAATAAAAAAATTATTTTTTTCTGATCAGAAGGTAATTTTAAATTCTATTAAAAAAAAAAAATAAATCTTTATCAAAAAATTTAAAATTGAATATAATCAAAGAAGAATCTAGATCAAAAATATCCAATAAACTTAATATTAAAAACATTTCTATAAATTCTAAAAATATAAAAAAAAATGATATTTTTTTTGCAATTAAAGGAAAAAAAATTGATGGAAATAAGTTTGTCCAAGAAGCCCTTAAAAAGCGTGCAAGTTTAGTAATTGTTAATCAAATTAACAAAAATTATCCATTATCTAAGCAAATTAAAACTGAAAATACTTTGAATTTTTTAACAAGATGTTCAACTATTTTTAGAGAAAATATTAATGCTAAAATAATTTCAATTACCGGAAGTTGTGGAAAAACGACTTTAAAAGAAATGATTGGACTTACTCTTAAAACAATATCAAAAACAACTTTTTCACCAAAATCATTTAATAACAAATATGGAGTACCACTAAGCTTATTTAATTTAAAGCAGAATGACAAGTTTGGTGTTTTTGAGGTGGGAATGGATAAGAAGGGTGAGATTGATAATTTAACAAAAATAGTTAAACCAGATTTGGGAGTTATAACAAATATAAGTTACGCACATTCCAAAAATTTTAAGAATATTAATCAGATAGCAGAAGCTAAGGCAGAGATAATGAAAAATATTAAGAAAAACGGTACAATAGTTTTAAATATGGATGATAATTTTTATCATTATCATAAAAATTTTGCACTTAAAAAAAAATTACAAATAATCTCTTTTAGCATCAAAAATAAATCTTCAATGATAAGATTGATTAAGATTAAAAAAGTAAAAAATAAGTATGAGTTAAAAATAAATTTAAATGGTGTATCTTTATTTTTCTATTCTTATAATATTAATAAAAGCCATTTGTATAATATTCTAGCTACATTGGCTTCAATTTGTTCTTTCGTAAAAATTAAAAAACTTAATAAAAATATTTTTTTAAAATTTAAAATACCAAATGGGAGAGGTGATATTTCGAAAATAAAGTTCAAAAATAAAAAAATCTATTTAATAGATGAGTCTTATAATTCAAACCCTTTATCACTTAAAACGGCAATAGAAAATTATGATAAGATCAATGTATCATCAAATAAATCTAAAAAATATTTAATATTAGGTGATATGTTAGAATTGGGAAAACATTCTGTAGAACAACATAAATTAATGAGTAAAATCGTTAATAAAACAAAAATTAATCAGGTGTATGTAATTGGAAATTATATTAAAGAGACATTTAAAAAAATTGAATTAAATAAAAAAGCAAAAATATTGAAAAATAAGTCTGATATATTTGATGTGATTGATAAAAATTTAAATTACAATGACTATTTGATGATTAAGGGATCTAATTCCACAGGTCTTCATAAAATATCATCCTATCTAAAAAAAAGAGGCCAATATGTTATATGAATTTCTTCTTAATTATGTTGAGACATTTACAATTTTAAATGTTTTTAAATATATAACTTTTAGAACTGGGCTAGCATTTTTCACGTCATTATTGATCGCTCTTATAATTGGAGGTCCTTTTATTAGACTGTTTTCAAATAAAAAAATTTTTAATCCCATTAGAGATGATGGACCAACTGAGCATATAATAAAAAAAATTGGAACACCAACAATGGGTGGTGTGATCATCTTATTTGGTTTAATTAGCTCAGTTTTACTTTGGGCAGATTTAACAAATATTTATATTATATTTTGTTTATATATTGTTACTTCTTTTGGACTTCTCGGTGCTTACGATGATTATAAAAAAATTAAAAATAATAGTTCTTCAGGAATTTCGTCTAGATTTAAAATAATTATACAAATATTTATAGCAATGATAGGTTTAATAGTTTTAACATATTTAGTAGAGTATGAACAATTCAAAAATCTATATTTTCCATTTTTTAAAAATCTAATAATTAATCTTGGTTGGTTTTTTATTCCTTTTTCAATTTTTGTAATAGTGGGCTCTTCAAATGCAGTAAACCTAACTGATGGTTTAGATGGTTTAGCTACAGTCCCAGTAATTTTGGTTGCAGGCTGTTTTGCATTTATTAGTTATATAACTGGCAACATTGTTTTTTCTGAATATCTTCAAATTCTTTATATTGAAGGAACAGGTGAGATAACTATTTTTTGTGGTGCTATAATTGGAGCATGTCTAGGTTTTTTGTGGTTCAACGCACCGCCAGCAAAAATATTCATGGGAGATACGGGATCTTTATCACTTGGAGGCTCTTTAGGCGCAGTAGGAATTATTACAAAACATGAAATTGTTTTAGCAATAACTGGAGGATTATTTGTTCTTGAGGCCTTATCAGTGATGGTTCAGGTAATTTCTTTTAAATTAACAGGTAAAAGAATATTCAGAATGGCACCAATACACCATCACTTTGAAAAGAAAGGATGGCCTGAGTCAACTGTTGTTATCAGGTTTTGGATTATTTCAATAATTTTAGCAATGATTGGTCTAGCAACACTTAAATTAAGATAAAAGGGCATAAGCTTGAATATCTTCTTAAATAAAAAAATATTAATTTACGGTTTAGGAAAAAGTGGTTTGTCAGCTTTTAAATTTTTAAAAAATAAAGGTGACATATTATTATATGATGACAATCTATCAAAGATCCAAGTCTCAGGCATTAAAAAAAACTTAACCAGTTACAAAAAAATTTTAAAGATAAAATTTGACCAAATAATTTTAAGTCCTGGGATTGACATTAATAATTGTAAATTATCGTTTTTTTTAAAAAAAAATTGGTTTAAGATTTACTCTGACTTAGATGTTTTTTTTTCATTTTATAAAAACAAGTGTATAACTATAACAGGCACTAATGGGAAGTCTACGACATGCAAAATAATGTATGACGTTTTATCAGATCAAAAATTTGATGTAAGGTTAGTTGGTAATATTGGAAACCCAATCCTATCTATAAAAAATGTAAAAAAAAAAACAATTTTTGTTGTAGAGGCATCATCTTATCAACTTGAATATAGTAAAATTTTTAAATCCAAATATGCGGTAATTTTAAATTTATCACCAGATCATATTGAAAGACATAAAACTTTGAAAAAGTATATAAAAGCCAAATTTAGGTTATTAAAAAGTCAATCCAAAGGATATTTGGCATTTACCAAAAAAGATGACCCATTGATTAATAATGAATTAAAATTAAGTAGTTTCAGAGGAAAAATAATAAAAGTTAATACAAAAAAAAATAACAAGTTTTTAGCGAAAATTAATAATAAGTACTTTTTATCAGAAACTAACAAAGAAAATTTATCGTTTATTATTGAGATATCAAAAAAGTTAAATCTTAAATATAATCTATTAATTAATACAATTAAAAAATTTAATGGATTAAAATATCGTCAACAAGTTATTTTTGAAAAAAAAGACTTAACCATTATTAATGACTCTAAATCTACAAGTTTTTCATCATCTATTGGAGTTTTAAAAACAAATAATAATATTTATTGGCTTCTTGGTGGAATTCATAAAAAGAGTGATAAATTTAATTTACCAAAAAAATATTTTAAAAATATTCAAGCTTTTGTGTATGGTAAAAATAATAAATTTTTTAATAAAAAACTTAAAAACAAAATTAAATATAAAAATTTTGATAATCTTGAACATGCATTAAAAAAAATATTTTTTCTTATTAAAAAAGAAAAATTTAAAAAAAAAATAATATTATTCAGTCCATGTGCTGCATCTTTTGATGCTTATAAAAATTTTGAAGACAGGGGTTTTCATTTTAACAAATTGATTAAAAAATATTTAAATGCAAGAAAGTAGATCAATATCAGGCTTATATTACGAGTGGTGGAAAAATATTGATAAATTCATATTTTTTTTAATTATTTTTTTATTTATTATAGGTTTGTTTTTTTCATTGGTCTCAACATCTCTTTTAGCCTCTGATAAGTTGGACACAAATGATTACGCATTTTTTTTCAAACATTTGTCTTTTGTTTTTTTAGGAATAATTATTATTTTTGTACTATCATCAATTAATGAGGAAAAACTTTTTAAAATTTCTCCATCAATATTTTTATTATCACTTATTTCTTTATTTTTAGTTCCTATAATTGGTGTTGAAGTTAATAGTGCTCAAAGATGGTTAGATTTGTATTTCTTGCCTAGATTTCAACCAATAGAAATAGTAAAGCCTTTTCTGATTATTTTAATTAGCTTAATTTTAAGTAGCGAAAAATATAAAAATATTTATTTCAAATATATCTTGTCTTTTTTGATTACTTTAATAATTGCTTTACTGTTGGTTGTACAACCTGACATTGGTCAAACTTTGTTAGTTTTTTTCTGTTGGTCACTTTTAATATTTATATCAGGAATTAATATTATTTTTTTAATATCCTCTTGCTTAATTTTATTTGTAGCACTATTTTTTTCTATTAAATTTATTCCAAAATTTTTGTATATAAAAAATAGAATACTTTCTTTTTTTGATACTGAAACAGGCACTCATAATGCACAATCAGAAAAGGCAATAGACTCTATAACAAGCGGTGGATACTTTGGCAAAGGAATAGGAGAAGGTACTTTAAAGAGTAGAGTACCAGAAGCTCATACAGATTATATAATATCTGTTATTTCTGAAGAGTTTGGAGTTATTGCTATAATTTTAATTCTGCTAATATTTCTAATATTTATTTATTCAGTTTTTAAAAAAGTTTATTTACAAAATAAAGAAAGAACAAAATTAATTTTAGTGGGATGTATAAGTCTAATATTAATACAAGCAATGATACACATTGGAGTAAATATAAGATTATTCCCAACTACTGGAATGACACTTCCTTTTATAAGCTATGGAGGCTCTTCAATTATAAGTATATCTATATTGTCTGGAATTATATTAAATTTAACTAAAAGGAAATTATTATAAGTAATGAAAAAAAGAGTACTTATTTTATATGGTGGAATTTCTAAAGAAAGAGAAATAAGTTTAGAAACAGGAAAACAGGTTGCTAAAGAATTAAAAAAAAAATATTTAATAAAATTGTGTGAACCAAAAAATCTAATTTCATCAATTAAATCTTTTAAGCCCAATAAAATTTTTAATGCATTACATGGACAATTTGGCGAGGATGGATATATCCAAACAATATTAGAAACTTGCAAAATTCCATATACTCATTCAGGACCGATTGCTTCACTGTTAGCAATGAATAAGGAGGTTTCAAAAAAAATATTTAAAAAAAATAACATTTTAACCCCTAAATATTTTACATATAACTATAAAAAAAAAATTAATATTAATTTAATAAAAAAAAAATTAAAATTTCCTGTTGTTATTAAACCAAAAAATGAGGGTTCAAGTGTAAATGTTTACATTTGTAACAATAAAAATATTTACAAAAATTTATTAAAATTAAAATTCTATAAAGAAATTTTGATTGAAGAATTCATAGGAGGAAGAGAAATTCAAGTTGCAATAATGGGAAAAAAAAAATTAGGTGCTATTGAATTGAAACCTAAAAGAAAATTTTATGATTATAAGGCTAAATACCATCAGAATTCTGGCACAGATCATATAATACCAGTAGACCTGCCAAAACTTAAAATGATTGAAATTTTAAATATAGCAATGAAAGCTCATAATGTGATTGGATGCAAAGGTGTTACACGTTCAGACTTTAAATATTATAAAGGAAAATTTTATTTACTTGAAATTAATACTCAACCTGGGATGACCAAGCTTTCCCTTGTACCTGAAATTGCTAGATATTATAATATTAATTTTATTCAATTATTAGATTGGATGTTAAACGATGCATCAATTAATAAGTAAAAAAAAATATTTAATTTATTTATTTTTTTTCATTTTACTAACTACATTTAATAATTTGAATTTAAGTAAATTAGATATATTTAAAATAAAAGAAATAGATGTATATGAAGAAAATACTGACAAAAATTTATCAATAAAAAAAAATGTAAAAAAAGATTTAATGCTTTTTAAAAATAAGAATATTTTTTTTCTAGATAATGATCAAATTAAATTACAAATCCAAAAAAATGAATGGGTTTCGAAATTCTCTATTAAAAAAGAATATCCTTCTAAAATAATTGTTAACTTAAAAAGAGCAATTCCTATTGCCAATATAGTAATAGATGAGGAAATTTTTTTTGTTGGTTCAAATTTTAAATTGATAAAATCAAACAATCTTAATAAAAATTTACCAAACATTTTCGGTCTACCAAATATGAAAGATTTGAAAAATTTTATTAATGAATTGGAATTATCAAAAATGGATTATAGAATGATATCAGATTTATATTATCTCAAATCTAAAAGATGGAATATAAAAACCAAAGATGGGATTTTTATTAAACTTCCCAGTCATGATACAATTAAGTTCTTAAATTTAGCAAATAAATTACAAATTAATAAAGATATTATAGTTAAAGATACAATCGACTTGACAGTTCAGGACCAAATAATAATCAATTAATGATAAGCAAAAATTCTTTTAAATCATATTTTCTAGTTTCAAATGAAGAAATATCTATTTATGTAAAAAATACCTCTAATTCTGAAATTATTTTTTTTAAAAAAAAAAAGATAACCAATGATTCTGATAATTTTTTTGAAAGAGATGTGCAGCCCTTTTTTCTTGAAAAAATTGAACAAGTTGAGAGTCAAATAAAATTATTTATTGATGATACTGTATTAATAGTTGATGATAAAAGTATTTTCTCAATCGGACTATCATTAAAACAAAAAATAGAAAACAGAAAAATTACCGAGGAAGAATTAAAGAACTTATTATCTAATGGTCTACAACAAATTTACACACAGAACCCTAATCATTTAATAATTCATTATATTATAGATCAATTCAATATCGATGGTGAGACAATAGAAAACCCAGCAGAAAAAATGATAAGTAATTATTTATCAATTAATTTAAGGTTTATATGTATTGAAAAAAAATTAGCTGATAGATATAAAAATTTATTCAAAAAAAAACAAATTTTATTAGAAAAAATCATTTCACTATTTTATTTGAAAGAATATGAACATGATGAAGAGGGTGATTTAATAAGCATAGCCTCTAAAATTGAGAATGGTTACAATAAAAATGAAATAAAATTAATTCCAAAAAAGGTCAAAAAAAGGGGTTTTTTTGAGAATTTTTTTCTCTCAATTTAGATTTAGTGGTATTTTATTGAAATATTACTTGTTTTTTAATTTCTAATTTACGGACTACTTTGTCCAAGTGCATAATTTAAAACAAAAAACTGTTAAATCTGAAATTAACTTCAATGGTGTAGGGCTTCATTCTGGTAAAAATGTTAATTTGAAGATTAAACCCGCTAAACCTAACGAGGGAATAGTTTTTATCAGAACAGATTTAATTGATAACAACGTGGTAATTCCAGGTATATTTAATGTATCAAGTGCAAGTTTTTGTACAACCATTTCAAATGATTTTGGAACAAGTGTGTCTACTATTGAACATTTAATGGGCGCTTTATTTATATTAGGAGTTGATAATGCAATTATTGAAGTTGATAACAAAGAAGTTCCTATTCTTGATGGTTCTGCAAAAATTTTTATTGAAAAGATTCTTAAAATCGGTTTTGAAGTAAGTACTCAGCCAATTAGAATTATTAAAATAAATCATAAAATTGAATTTAAAGATGGTTCAAAATTTATTTCAATTGAACCAACTAATATAAACTTTGAAATAGATTTTAAATTAGAATATTCTAATCCAGTAATTGGTAATCAACAAAATAATATAAATGTTTATGAGGATGATTTAGCAAATATTTATAACTCAAGAACTTTTTGTCTTTATGAAGACATTGAAAATTTAAAAAAATTAGGCCTAGCAAAAGGTGGTAGTTTAGATAATGCAGTTGTTGTAAAACAAAATGAAGTTCTAAATAAAGAGGGATTAAGAAATAATAAGGAATTTGTCAATCACAAAATTTTAGATTGTATTGGAGATGTTTATCTTGCTGGATACAAGATTATCGGAAAGATAAAATGTATTCATGGTGGTCACAAACTTACCAATCAATTACTGAGAGATGTTTTTAAAGATAAAAAAAATTATTCAATAATTGAAATTGAAGAAAAAAACCTACCAAGTTCTTTTATAAATAGAAGTCGTTTAAAATCTATTGCATAATTTTCGAAGTGATTTAAATATAAGGAATACTTAGTCAATTATGAAGTATTCGATAAATTTTTTTTTAGTAATTTTGATTATATGCTTAGAATCTTGCTCTTCTAAAAATGAGGAAGTTTCATTAATTAAAGAAGTAGATCAACAAGCAGAACTAGTTTCCACATACGCTGAAGCAATAGAAAGTTTAAAAAAAAATGATACCTTTTACGCTGCTAATAAATTTTTAGAGGCAGAACTATTGTTCCCACAATCTGACTGGGCACCCAAGTCTGCATTAATGGCAGCATATTCATTTTACCTTCAGGATTATTTCTCAAAAAGTATTTTTCATTTAGAAAGATTTTTGACAACTTACCCAAGCGATAAAAGAATACCCTACGCATACTATTTATTGGCTATGTGTTATTATGAAAATATTGAGGATGAAAAAAGAGATCTTTTACCTTTAATTAAATCAAAAGAAATTTTTAAAGTTATAATTACGAAGTATCCAAATAGTGATTTTGCACTAGATGCAAAATTTAAGATTGATTTTATAAATGATATAATGGCATCAAAAGAAATTTATATTGGTAGACATTATATCAAAAAAGAAAAATGGATTGCAGCAATTAATAGATTTAAAACAGTAATAGAAAATTATGAGACAACTATATATGTTGAAGAAGCAATTCATAGATTGGTTGAAATATACTATAGAATTGGATTAATTGATGAGTCTACCAAATATGCAAAACTACTAGGTTATAATTACGGATCAAGTGAATGGTACGAAAAGTCTTATACTATTTTTAACAAAGAATATGATAAAGTTGTTAAAGATGAAAATATAGAAAAACCTAAAAAGGGCATTATAAAAAAATTTAAAAAACTCTTCGAATAAGAATGAATGATGAAAAAATTAAAAAAGATTATTCAAAAAAACTAAAATTATTTGAAAAATACAATCGACATTATTACGAAAAAAGCAAACCTTTAGTTGCAGATCAAGTATTTGATTTATTAAGAAAAGAAATAATCCAATTAGAAAAAAAATATCCTTTTTTAAAAACTAGTAAATCACCTGATGAAAATGTTGGATATAAACCTTCTAAAATATTTAGAAAAGTTAGCCACAAATCACCAATGCTTTCTTTGGGAAATGCATTTAGTGAAGATGACCTAATAAATTTTGAAAAAAAAATTTTAAATTATCTTCATCAAAATAGTAATATAGAGTATTCAGCAGAACCAAAAATAGACGGAATATCGGCGTCACTTACCTATATAAATGGAGAATTTAAATTAGGATTATCTCGAGGTGATGGTAAAGAAGGAGAAGATATAACTGCTAATTTAAAAACTATTACTGATATTCCAAAAAAAATATTAGATAAGGATTTCCCTCAAGAAATAGAAATTAGAGGTGAAGTTTTTATTCAGAATACTGATTTTAAGAAATTTGATGATAAATTTGCTAATCCAAGAAATGCAGCATCAGGATCCTTAAGGCAAAAAAATCCTGATGATACAAAAAAAATTCCTTTGAAATTTATTGCCTATACTTTTGGATTTGCAAAAGGGCTCAAAATTAATAATCAAAAAGATTTTTTAGATAGTTTGGAAAAATGGGGCTTTAAAATAAATCCGTTAAATATCACATTAACTGGAATTAAAAAATTAATGGATAACTATAGACAAATAGAAAAAAAAAGAAGCAACATAAATTTTGATATAGATGGTATTGTATATAAAGTTAATTCATTTGAACTACAAAAAAGATTAGGCCATGTAACAAATTCTCCCCGGTGGGCAGTTGCACACAAGTTCTCTGCAAATAAAGGGATTTCTAAGATTAAACATATAGATATTCAAATAGGAAGAACAGGTGCATTAACCCCAGTAGCTAAAATATTACCTGTAAACATTGGTGGAGTAATAGTTTCAAATGCAACTCTTCATAATGAGGATGAAATACAAAGAAAAGATATAAGAGTTGGAGACACTGTAGTAGTAGAACGAGCAGGTGATGTAATACCACATATTGTTTCTGTGGACTTAAAAAAAAGAAAAAATTTTGATAAATTTATATTTCCTCAAAAATGCCCATCTTGTGGATCAGTAACTATAAAAGAGTTTAATCTTACAACAAAAAAAAAAGATGCAGTAAGAAGATGTTCAAGTGAGGGATATGAGTGTGAAAAAGTATCAATTGAAAAGATTAAACATTTTGTATCAAAAGAAGCCTTCAATATTGATGGATTTGGAAAAAAAATTGTTGAAAATTTTTGGAATGAAAAATTAATTAGACTTCCTCAAGATATTTTTTCGTTAGATTTTAAAAAAATAGAGTCAATGGAAGGATGGGGCAAAAAATCTTTAGCAAATTTAAAATATTCAATTAATGAAAAAAAAACTATTTCTTTAGAAAAGTTTATTTTTGCCTTAGGAATTAGACATATTGGATTTGAAAATGCAAAGCTAATTTCAAAAAATTTAAAATCATCTAAAAATTTTATTTCAATTGCCGATAAAGGAAAATTTGATGAGTTATTAAATATTGATGGTATCGGAGAAACTCAAATTAACTCTCTCAAAAATTTCTTTTTAAATAAAACAAATTTAAACATAATTAAAGATCTAGATAAAATTCTAACAGTTAAAAACGCATCAAATACAAAGAATAATGGCTTATTAAGAAATAAAGTATTCATGTTAACTGGAAAATTGACTGGAATAAGTAGAGCAGAAGCTAAATCATTGATAGAGGAAAATTCAGGAATAATTATAAGCAATGTATCTAAAAAGTTAGATTACTTAATTACTGGTGACAAGCCCACAAAAAGAAAAGTTGATATGGCAAGACAGTTAAATATTAAAATAATAAGTCAAAATGAATTATTTAAAATGTTAAATAAAACTAGCTAACCATTTTTTTTCAACTCGACTCAAATATTTAGATAACTTGGTATAAACCGCCATATGATATTTGAATAAATAATTTTTTTCATTAGATGTTAATTGCTTGAAATCGATTAGATCTTTATCTATTGGAGCAAGTGTTAAATTTTCAAATAAAATTTTTTTTTTAATTTTTTTAACATACAAAAGATTCTCTATTCGAATACCGAATTTACCATTTTCATAATATCCAGGTTCATTACTAAGTATCATCCCCTCTAAAATTTTAACGTTATTATATTTTGATAATGCTTGAGGTCCTTCGTGAACATTTAAGAAAAAACCAACACCATGTCCTGTACCATGCTGATAATCTAAATTAATCTTTTTTAAATATTTTCTTGCTCTAATATCAATTAATTTTCCAAACTTTAAAGAGGCAAGATCAGATGTAGCAACTGCGATATGACCTTTAAGCACTTTCGTAAAAATATTTTTAATTCTTTTTTGGGGTGGATTAAATGATATTGTTCGAGTTACATCTGTAGTTCCAAATTTATACTGACCACCAGAATCACATAAAAAAATATCATTTTTTTTTATAATTTTAGTATTTTGTTTTGTTGCCCTGTAATGAACAATAGCTCCATTTTTTCCAGATCCTGCAATAGTAGCAAAGCTTGGAAATAAATAATTCTTATTCATTTTTCTAAAAACTTCCAACTTCTTTTGAGCCTGGTATTCAGTAATTCTTTTTTTATTTTTAACTTTTATCCAATATAGGAATTTAGTTAAGGCGACCCCATCTGAAATATGACAATCGATCATATTCTTTATTTCAATTTTGTTTTTAATAGATTTAAACGAATATATTGGATCATCTTTTTTTATCAATTGAAATTTTTTTTTAAAGATTTTTTCAAAAAAAATAGAACAAGATTTAGAGTCGATTAAAATTTTATTTTTTTTAAGAGTATTTAACAATTCATTTAAATTTTGATGAGATAAAATATTTTTTAATTTTATTTTTCTTTCTTTTATTAGGTGATAAAATTTATTTTTTTTTCCAATTAAATAAATATTTCTTTTAATATCTAATAATAGGTGACAATTAGGTATGGGGCTGTTTGGATTGTCGTACCCCCTAATATTAAGTAACCACGCAACGTTTTCAGGAGCTGATATAAAAATATAATTAAGTTTATTTTTCTTTAAAAATTTAATTACTTTATTGATTTTATTTTTATAATTTTCTCCAGTAACATTGTCTTTTAAAGAAAAAAAAGGTTTTGAGTTTTCTAAATGATTTTTATGAATATCGTCAATCAAATTTTTTGGAATTTCTTTTACATTATTTATTTTAAGAAAAAATTTTTTTATTTGTGATGAAGTAAATAATTTTGGATCTATTCCTAAATTAAGTTTTTTAAATAAATTACAATTTATAATTTTTTTGTAATCAATTATTCTAAAATTATCACCCGACTCTAATTTAGCCTGAAGAGTGTATCTTCCATCAACAAATAAATAATTTTTTTTCTTTAAAATAATAGCGTACCCAGCCGAACCACTAAAATTTGATATTATTTTTAATCTATCTTTATTTGAATGCTCAGAAAAAAATTCATCATTTTTAGGTACCACGTAGCCATCAATATTAAATTTTTTGAAAGAATTTCTAAGGATTTTAATTCTATTTTTAATCATTTAATTCTTTTTTGATATCTTATCCAACCTGGACTTCTTTCACTTTCATTTATTTCTAAATCTTGGTTGAATTCAAAATCTTCTATTTCATCTTTATTTTCATCAAAGAAAGAATTTTTTTCTAAGTATTTTTCAGGAAGTTCATCGATAAATCTAGATGCCATACTATCAATCCAATCCCCTTGGTAAAATCTGTTCATCGAAAATGATATAATTGCTCTCTTTTTTGCTCTTGTTAAACCAACATAAGCTAGTCTTCTTTCTTCCTCTAATCCATTCTGACCTTTTTCCTCTATTGATTTTTGATGAGGAAATAATCCTTCCTCCCAACCAGGTAAAAATACTGCATCAAATTCCAGTCCCTTAGCAGCATGCATGGTCATCATGTTTATTTTTTCACCGTCCCACTCTTGATCAACTGATGTTGCCAAAGATACATGTTCTAAAAAACTCTCTAGATTATCAAATTCTTTCATTGCATTTAAAAGTTCTTTTAAATTTTCAAGTCTATTTTCGTTTTCTAAATCTTTCTTATTTTTGAGCATGGCTGAATAACCAGATTCATCTAAAATTAATTGAAGTAACTTAATATGACTTATTTTTTTAATTTTTAAATCACTCCTCCACTTTTCTAAAAGATCTAAAAATAATGATAAGCCAAGCTTAGCTTTAGGTTTTATTAAATTTTTTTCTATCATTTTTTTTGCAGAAAGCTCTAAACAAAGAAAATTTTTTTTAGAATATTCATGAATTGTTTTGAGCGTGCTATCTCCTATAGATCTCTTAGGATTGTTGATTATCCGCTCGAAAGCAAGATCATCTTTTCCTTGATACGTTAATCTTAAATATGCAATTGCATCTTTAATTTCAGCTCTTTCATAAAATTTAGTTCCACCTAATATTCGATAAGGCATTCCAATTTTTAAAAACCTTTCTTCAAATTCTCTAGTTTGAAATATTGCCCTTACAAGAATTGCCATATTATTAAGTGAAAATTCTTTTTTAATTTTTTCAATTTCATCAGAAATTCCAGTAGCTTCATCTTTTCCATTTTTAAAACAATTAAGTTTTATTAGATCTCCATCTTCTGAGGTAGCGACTAACGTTTTTCCAACTCTATTTTGGTTATTAGCTATTAGACTTGATGCAACTGATAAAATATTTTGAGTAGACCTATAATTTTGTTCTAATCTAATTACTTTAGTGTCATTATAAATTTGATCAAATTCCAAAAAATTTTTAATTTCAGCACCCCGCCAACTATAAATAGATTGATCATCATCACCAACACAGCATATATTTTTATTTTTATTTGCAAGTAGATTAAGCCATTTACTTTGTATAAAATTTGTGTCTTGATATTCATCAACTAAAATATATTTAAAATTTTGAGAATAGATTTTTCTTAAATCTAAATTTTTTTCTAATATTTTTACTGTATGTAAAATTAAGTCACCAAAATCACATGAA